>FTCB01000387.1_pt1 | contig 26928 bp, 21 predicted proteins | sample 1639431 | NCBI WGS metagenome assembly FTCB01 (sample SAMEA3914864, study PRJEB12502) | metagenome | biome: forest; material: soil | place: USA | collected 2012-03-12 | depth 0.3 m
GGCCGCCGCCCTTGGCATCGCGCAAAAGCTCACCGACAATGCCGATCAGGCCCAGAAGCTCACCGAGACCGGCCCCTTCAATGATGCCGTCGTCGCCCAGACTCAGGTCATCAAGACTCTCGTCGCAATGGAGAAGGCGCTCGCCGCCGGAGGGGATCCCCTCGACCGGCTGCGGGCGCTGACCACGCGGCTCCAGCAGGCCGGCTCCGATCAAAAAGATGTCGCCGACGCCGTCATGCTTATCGGCGACCGCCAGGATCTCGACCGCGCCCAGAAGCGCCTCCAGGGCAGCCTCGGCGATGAGGTGGCCGCCGTGCGCTTCGAGGTCGAGTCCACCAACAATCTCGCCGCCACCCGCCTTCAGGCCGCCAGCGATGCCATCGACAAGTCCCTCCTCAATTTCGTCCGCATGTGGGAGGAGCACATGGATGCCCGCGTGAATACCCAGGAGGCGCAGAAGAACATCGCCGCCGCACTCCAGTCCCTGCTCGACCAGATCGCCGCCGCCGAGAAAAACGCGCCCAAGACTCCCGCGCAGCTTGCCCAGCAGCTCGATCAACTCCAGCGCGATGTCGCCCAGGCCGCCGTTCTCCAATCGCAGGCCGCCCGCCTGCCCCAGCCGCAGAATCCCGCCCAAAAACAGGCCATGATGGATCGCATCAACGATTTCCAGCAGCGCGCCGCTCAGCTCGATCCCGCCGCCTCCGATATGCTTACGGCCGCCGCCCAGCAACTTCCCACCGATACGCCGCAGGCCCAGGCTGCTGCCGCGCAAAAGCTCGCCGAGGCCGCGCAGGAACTGGCCAAGGAAAAAGCCGAGCTCGCCGCCATGGCCCAGGCCGAGGCGCAGATGGCCGCCGCCCAGGATAAAATCGACAAGGCCCAGCAGGACCTCGAGAAGAACCAGACCCCGCAGGCCGTGAACGACCTCCGCGCCGCCCAACAGGCCGCGCAGGCCGCCCAGCAGGCCACCGCCCAGGCTGCTCCCGAGGCCGCGCAGGCCATGGCCCAGGCCAATCAGCAATTGCAGCAGGCCGGCCAGGCCGCCGCTCAGACCAACGCGCAGGCCGCCGAGAAAAACGCCGCCGCCGCCGAGGCCGCCCTCGCCCAGGCCCAGGCCGCTCTCGGCCAGGCCATGGCCAAGCAGCCCGGCATGCAAATGGCCATGCAGATGGGCGCCGGCACCAAGGTCGCCGAGAACGCCCCCGCCCAGCAGGGCCCCGCCACCCAGTCTCAGGGCAACGGCGGCAACGGTCCCACCGGCGACAATCTCAAGGGTGCGGGCGACAAGGGCGGTCCCGCCGAGGTCATCGACGGCCTCGACCCCAAGGACCGCGATGCCGTCGCCACCCTGCAAAACGAAAAGCCGCCCCGCGAGTTCGTCCCCGAGGTCCAGCAGTACTACAAAAACATCGCCGATGGCGTGGGCCTGAAATGAACGCCTCCCGCCACCTGCCCCTCGTCGCCCTTCTTCTCATGGGCCTCCTCGCGCCGTCTTTGCGCGCCGACGACAAGGGTTCCATCTTCGGCTCGTCCAAGCGCACCGGCGGCGCGCTCATCGGCATCCTCTACGACTTCAAGCAAACCCAGAAGCGCGAGAAGATCCCCGTCGACCGCGCCTTCTTCGAGAAGAGCATCGCGCAGTTTGTCGATAGCGGCTACGACGAGGGCCTCCTCAACAAATACTACCGCGTTCCCCGCGCGCTCTATACCACCCAGCTCCATATCAACACCATGGACGCCAACGGCGCGCCCAAGGCCTTCGGGGTTGATCAGACCGTCGAGCCCAAGAAATGGATGGTCCACTACAAGGGCCAGATCTCCGCGCCCGAGGATGGCGCCTACCGCTTCCTCGGCAACGCCGACGACTTTCTCGTCGTCGCCATCAACGGTAAAACCGTCCTCGTCGCCGAGATGCCCGGCACCCCCATGGGCGTGAAGTGGGTCGCCAAGGAAGCTCCTCCCTCCCGCGAATACCAGGCCGCTGGCGATTGGGTCAACTTCCGCGCCGGCGAACCCGTCGACATCGACATCGTCACCGGCGAATCCCCCGGCGGCCAGTTCCGCTGCATCCTCGACATCCAGAAAAAAGGCGGCAACCCCACCCCCTTCCAGCTCACCGTCAGCAAAGACACCCCAGCCGGCACTCGCCCCTGGCGCGGCATCCCATAGAACCTGTAGCATCGGCGCTCTGTCGCCGATTCGCCCAGCGGGCGATCTCCCTGGTTTTCCCCTGGAATTCGCTACTCCGTGATCAGCTTCCTTAACTTGGGAGAGAGCCAGAATCCGGCGTGTCGATGAAGTTGATCCACGACGTCCTCGGCATCCGCAAGCAGTCCCCGTTCGCGAGCCTCGATTAACACGCCGACTAATCCCACGACCGGAATACCCAAGTTGCGGGCCGCCGCCCTTCCAAGCCGTTCGTCCATGAGGAGAAAGTCCGCGCCCACTTCACGAGCCAAAATAATCGCTTCCGATTCTCCGGCACCGAAATCGTGCCGCAACAGCGCGACCATTCCAAGATCTTGAACCGTCTGGCGCTTGATCCACGCCGCTCCAGCCACTTCTTTTGCGCCCGGCTTGTCCGCCCCGGCGTTAACCAACTCCGCCCAGACTGCCTCCGGGACAAGGAGTTCTTCGAAAATCGTGTGCAGCAACTCAAGCCGCCCAATCCTCCCCAATGCAATGAGAGGAGAGGCGTCGGCTACGACGATCATGCCGACCGCCGCAGCGAAAGAGCAGCCTGGTCATCCAACGCATCTTGTTCCTCATAATGAGGGCCGAGATTGCGTGCTCCCAGATGCATCTGAAACTGCCCGACGGGAATTCCGGCCAACTCCGCCGCTTTCCCCATGGAAAGGCGCTGACCGGCAAATAGCGCGATGGCGAGTTCCAGTTTGGCATCGGGAATCGTCATTCTCGCCGACTCCAGAACGTCACCCGGGATTTCGATGCTCAGCGTTGCAGCCATGACCACAGAATACCCTCATCCCGAGCCCTAGGCAAACCGCGATTTTCACCCTAGTAGCCCCTACACCCCCACCGCCCGCGGCACCTTCCCCTCCATCTCCCGCACCCCCGAAAGAATCCTCCCTCGCGTCGAGATCACCTCCGAATACCACGTTGCCGAATCCTTCAGCGTTCGCTTCTGCGTTTCGTAATCCACATGGATCAATCCAAAGCGATGGCGGTAGCCCTCGTTCCATTCAAAGTTATCCATCAGCGACCAGACAAAATATCCCTCCACCGGCACCCCATCCTGAATCGCTCGATGCAGCTCCCGCAGATACCGCGTGATGTAGTCGATCCGGCTCGGATCATGCACCCCGCCGTCCACTGCCACCCAATCCGCGCTCGAGAGCCCGTTCTCCGTGATCACGATCGGCAGCTTGTAGCGCTCATGCAGAAACTTCGGCCCCCAATACAGCGTCTCCGGCAGCACCTTCCAGTGATAGTGGGTTTCCGGCCACCCGCGTTTCGCTTCGACCTTCACTGGCAGCCCTTCCGCATTTGCCGCGCAAATCTCACCCGAGTACGTATTGCATCCGTAGAGATCAATCGGCTGCCGGATCAACTCCATGTCCCCCGGTCGCACCTTCGGTGCGTCCTTCCCCAAAATCCGCAAAGCCGCTTCCGGGTAGTGCCCGAGCAGCGGTGGATCGGCCCACCACGTATTGCTCCAGAGACCATTCCATCCTTCGTCCAGTGTCATCCGCCGTGCCGCCTCGATGTCCGCGACATCGTCCGAGGCCGGCACCGCCACCACTCCCACCGGCGCCCAGGCAATGATTGGCTTCGACTTTGCCCGCTCGCGAATCACCTGCACCGCGCGCCCATGCGCCAGCAGCGCATGGTGGCCCGCCAGCAGTGCCTCCGCCCGGCTTAGTTTTAATCCTGGCGCATGAACGCCATCCAGATGCCCCAGCCCGATGAAACACTGCGGCTCGTTTAGCGTGATCCAGTGTGAGACGCGATCCGACAGCAAATCCACCACCTCTCCCACATAGTCGGCAAACCACGTCGCGCTCTCGCGATTCAGCCAGCCGCCCTGCAGGTACAGTTCATACGGAAAGTCCCAGTGAAACAGCGTCACCCACGGCTGAATTTCCGCCGCCAGCAGCGAGTCCACGAGCCGGTCATAAAAACTCAGCCCCGCCGCGCTCGGTCGTCCGCGCCCGTTCGGAAAAATCCGCGTCCAAGAAACGGAGAGCCGGTACGCCTGCAGCCCGATCTGCGACATCAGCGCCACGTCGGATTCATAGCGATTGTAGTGGTCGCAGGAAACCTCGCCCGTATGCCCGCCGATGATCGCTCCGGGCTTCTCGCAAAACGCGTCCCATACCGAAAGCCCACGTCCATCCTGCCGCGCCGCGCCTTCGATTTGGTAAGAGGCCGCCGCCGCGCCCCAGGTGAATTTTTCAGGAAAGAGAGTATGGGAGGATGTTCCAGGCATGGCGAGGGAGGGGGGCTAGGGCTTGAGCGTATTGGAGGAAATGGTTTGTCCGGGCGGCACCGTGAGATGCCCCACGGCTTGTCCTTGTTCGGTAAAGATTACGTCGGCTGGCGCAGAGCCGGGGTTGTACGCCGTGTAGGTCTTCGTCTTCGTGGCGCGGTTGAAATACACCGCCGAGGTCGGGATCGACCCATGCGCCTCGGCCACGCGCGTTCCCAGTTGCCGATAGGCCTGCGCGTAATAATAGACCAGCCCACCCTGGTTGAGATCCTTCGCGATCTCATGATTCTGGGTCCACAGCTCGGTGGTCACCTTCAGCACCTCATCCGGCGCAAAGAGCGCGCGATATCCGAGGATCACATTGCCCAGCGCATTGCCCATCCCCACGATCGTGTTGTCCTCGGGGTTGTAGCTCTGCCCCTTATGCTCCGCCTCCGTCTGCAGCCACTTCTCGCGGAACGACACCATCTGCCCATCCTGATATTTCGCAAACTCCGGATCCTCCGCGAGGTACTCGATGATCGGCGAAACCGGCAGCCACTGGATGCCATAGATCCAGCCTGGATCGCCGCTGAAAAACGTCCCAAAGGCCTGCCCGCCGTCGAAGAGAATGCCCACGATGGTCTGCTTGTAAGCCGCCGGGAACACGCTCTCCGCCTTCCCATTCTTCCACGCGTGATAGTTGTTCCAATACGTCATCGTTGCCGCCCGCTCCATCGCAAAACCCATCGCCCCTGCGTCGCGCATCCCGTCCTCCTGGAGCACCGCGCCCAGCAGGAACAGCCCGCCCCACGACTGCATCGCCTCCGAGCTCGATTCCTGGTTGTTCCCGCCGGGACTGCTGAAACCGCCCGCATGCGAGTGCCCCGCCCAGATGTCGAACGTCCGCAGGAATGGGAAGTTCTTATCGCTCCGGTCCCAGTTCGCATACTGCTTCGCCACCAGCTCCAGCATTGGCTTGTAGCCGCTGGCAAAGTCTTTGTCGTACATGCTCAGATACGCCCCCGCCGTGGTGAAGTACCCGTAGTGAAAATGGTTGTCCGTGAATTGGAACGAGCCATAGCTGTCATTGAACCCGATCAGCGCCTTCCACCGATCGTAGCGCGCAAAGTAATGCTCCGCCTCGCCCGGCGTGTAGGTCAGCCAATCCACCAGCGCCTGCTCGCAGCGTTTCTTCACCGCTTCCACGTTCGGATCCGTCACGTCCTCCGCGATCACCAGGTACTGCCCCAGGCGCATGATGTCTTTCCCGCCCCAATAGGTGTCGCCTCCGTATTCGGGCCGATCCGCCATGCCCTTAATGAAGAAAGACATCCTTGCCGCATCCCATGGATACTCTTTCGCCGCCGCTTTTGGATTAAGCGGCGGATTCGGCATGATCCCTTCAAACGGATACGTGATGTGAAACTCGTTTCCCTCCGCGCAATGCATCAGCCCCCGCGCCGTCTGGTAGTCGACCTTCGCCATCTTCAGGTCGTTCGTTGTCCCGAGATAGTGATGCGCGATCCACCCTTGCAGGAATGTGGTTGCCGCACCCTCCAGCGCGGTTCCGCTGATCACCCACTTTGTCTCCACCTGCGCCTTTGCCGGATCGTAGGTCCAATCAAGGCGCGTGCTGCGCGGCACCATCCGCGCATGCTGCGTGAGCACTCCGAGATCCACCGCGTCTCCGCCCGCACCCACCACCACATAGTTCGCGCCCGCCCCCGTATGCGTGATCTTGATCAGGTCATCATCCCGGTCGAGCTTGGTGCCACTCGGGAGGTACACCACGAATTTCCGCCCCTCCACCGCCACCATGATTTCCTGCGCCTCGCCCGGGAAGGTAAACGCCTCGCCCTTCAGCGTGCTTACCGTCGCCCCCGCCGGCAGCTTCAACACCGGCGCGATTCCCTCCAGCTCCACCCACACGTAAGGCAGGCCATGCCCGAAGGTCGCATCCATCTTGCCCCCGTCCTTTGCCTTCAGCCGCGCCTGCACCAGCCAGTCGCTCCAGTGCGAGGCCACGGCGCTCTCCGCCACAAAACTCGTCTTCTCCGGCGTCTGACCCTTCACCGGCTGCTGGTCCGTCAGCATGATCTGGTCGACCAAAATGTGCCCCCAGCCGCCGTGGGCCATGTCCGCAATATTGATCACCCCCTTCTTCCCCTGAAACTCCGACACATCCCAATACTCCTGGCTCATCGACTCCGTGTTGTGCCCCGTCGCGCGGCGCACCTCGTTCCCATCCACCAGCAGGCGGATATAGAGATCCTGCGGCTGGTCGCCTCCCCCGACTAGGAAAGTGAGAAACTTCCGGTCGATCACAAACTCACCCGAGGTCAGCTCTCCCTCCGTCGCATCGTCCGGATTGCACGAATTCGCCAGCCCCTTGCCCACATAGTTGCTTACCGGTGTCTGATTGGGAAATTTCCCCTGCGCCGGCGCCTCGCCAAAGTTCCCGCTCCCCATCCACCCATCCGCGTAGTGGTCCCCCTCAAAGTCCGCCAGCAACCGCGCGGCGTTGGAGTTCTCTCCCGCATCCCCCAGCACCTCCAGCGCCGGTCCCGTCTGCATGTCATTGCCCGCCTCGTTCCAGCCCATCGGGAGGAAAATTTTGATCCCATGCGCCGTCGCCCCCACCGAGAACGGATACGCCCACATCGTCCCCGCGTATTGATCGACGATCAGGTTTGTCCACCACTGGTTCGTCGGCACCGGCTCCCCCGCCAGCGAGGCATCGATATACAACGGCCGAGTCGGCATGTCCGCCACCTTGTCCCCATTCCTCCCCTGATCCTCCTGCGCCGGCGGAAACGAAGCATACGACCCCTTCCCCGCCGAGACCGCCACCGGTTCATCAGCCCGCAACGACCCGAAAGGTCCCGCCATCACGGATACCGCGAACAGACAACTGCGCGCCGAAAGGCGCGCTGTAGCAACAACCGAACGACGAAGACGTGAGATAGCCTTTCCGAAGGAAAGCCCTTTAGGGCGAGGCAGAGCCGAGGCAACGCTATGTCGCCGTTTCGCCCAACGGGCGATCTCCCTGATTACCTGTCTAAATGAGCCAAAAACCCCACGCTCCGCCCCAAAAAAATCACCAAAACGACAAGAAACCTGGGGAACGATCATGGGGGAGACTGTTGCGGTACCGGGCATCCTCGCCCGCCTGCGCTACAATCTCAAGAAAACAATGCATTTTTATGCACATTTACGAGCTTTTCGTTCCTCGGCGGACCCACCGTCTGCCCCGTCCGGAACCTCGGCCCGATCAGCGTGTGCTGCACCAGCGTGAACCGCTTTTCGATCAGATCCGAGAGTCGCTTGCCCCCAATCAATCCGATCTCCCGATACGGAATTACACTCGTGGAAAGCTCCGGTTCGTTGTCCAGCGGTTGAATTCCGTCAAACCCCGTTACCGAAATCATCCCCGGCGCATCCCAGCCGCGTTCCCGCAGGGCTGCCATCAGATCATAGCCCAGGTGATCCGCCGCGCAGACCCACGCCGTCACTCCGGCTTCCACCCGCTTCGCGGCATAGTCGAAACTCTCATCCATCGATCCGAAATTGTTCGGAAAGATGTTCACGATATTGCGGGGATCCACCGGCAGCTTCAGCCGCACCATCTTCTCCATGAAGCCGCTGTACCGGCGCAGCGACCACTCCGCCTCCACATCGTAGCTCCGGGTGAAGAACCCAATCTTGCGGTGCCCCGCCTCGATCAGATGCTCGATCGCAATCGCGATGCCCTTGTAGTGGTCCACGTCCACGCAATTCATGTCCGCGTGTCCCGTCTGCTCGGCCAGCGACACCACCGGGAAATTGCGCATCAGCTCTTCCACGACCGTTTCGGGGAAGGGGTATATCAGGATGATCCCGGCCCATTTCCGGTTCTGCAAATGCTTGATCTTCCGATACGTCTCATCCTGGAGCGACCTTGCCAGGGTATCCACATAGTGGATCTCCAGCTTGATGTCGTGCAGCAACGAATACTCGGTCAGCCCCGCAAAGACCTTCTGGCCGGGGCTCTCAAATTTGCCGCTCAAAAAATCCATCCGGTTCGTGCACACCAGCACGCCCACCGTCACGCTCGCCTTCGGCCGCGACTTTTTCGGGTCGCGCATCTCCATGTGCACGTAACCCATCCGCGCCGCCAATTCAAAGACCCGGGCCCGCGTTTCCGGGTTGATCGCCGGGTGGTTCGTAAAGCACCGCGATACCGTGGCACGGGAGATCTCCAGCTGATCCGCGATCGCTTGTTGATTGATCTTCTCCATGTGATTGACGGCCCTTGGCTGGTCTGGCCAGCGTTTTCAAGAACTTGCTGATTTATGCGCTTTTATGCAACTGCAATCTCTGTGCAGTCGTACGGGCGCCTCTATTCCACGTAAAAGGGGATATTGTCCGCGCTCGCCGCTCCTTTTCCGTCTCGTACGGTCAGGAATAAACGGTAGGCCCCCGGCTTCTTGGGCGTATGAACCTGCACCGTGGCCTCGCCATTCTTTTCAATGCATTCCGGATGGGTGGGGGGAGCGGACTCCGCATCGCCACCTACCTTCAGGTCGGTGCTCTCTTCGATCACCACCCACTCGTAGGTCATCTTGTCATTGTCGGGATCGCTCACCACCACCGTGGCGGGGATGATCGTGTCCGCCTTCACCCGGGCCTCGCGCAGATCGGTCGTGATCGACTCAACCTTTGGGCAGCGATTGGCCGGCCACTTGCCCGTCCAGGCCCGCGACATCGCATCCACCGAAGGCAGTTTTTCGCCGGTCGCCAGGAACATTCCATACCACGTCGCGGTGGTCTCCTGCTTGTTGCCCCAGACAAAGGCGTAGGTGCCCAGGCAGGTTCCCTTGCCATCTTCCACCACCACTTGCTGGGTGGAGTAATACGTCGCCGCCTTCTGCCGGCTGGTTGGCTCGATTGGCGCTTTCCAGCTTGTCTTCGGCACCTCCCAGTGGCCCACCGGCCCAAATTCCGTCAGCACAAACGGGCCGGTCCAGCCCGAGGTCGCCAGCGCCTTGCCCACGCCGGGCGCGCTCGCATACGCATTCACCCCGAGCACATCGATGTTCGGATAGTATGTCTTAATGCTCTTGATTTTAGTGGGCACCGCGCCCGCGATCACCGTCATTACGGGATGGTTCGGATCCTCCGCCTTGATGATCGCCGCCAGTTCATTGAGCTCCTTCCAGATGGTCGGATCGCTCCCATCATCCATCGGCCCTTCCATCTCATTCCCCAGTCCCCACATCAGCAGCGCCGGGCTGTCCTTATACTTCTGCACCGCCGCCTTCACCGCCTCGCGCTGCGATTTGATGAACGCCGGATCATGATAGTTAAACCCATGTCGCGGATGCTTCACCCAGATCCCCACCGTCACCGCCAGCCCCAATTCATTGCACCGATCCAGAAACGGCTTTCCATCCTCCTTCTGGTCCAGGGTCTCAATCCCCCAGGTGCGAATCGAGTTTCCTCCGGCTTCAACGAGTTCCTTCAAATAATGCGACCCGCCCGCTCCCTTGATGAAAAACGGCTCCCCATTCCGCAGCAGCGTATACTTCCCGTCGGCTTCCTTCCGAACGCTGACTTTCGAGGGAGCCTTGGAAGCCGTCTGCCCTTGCAAACAAGCCGCCGCGGCAAATAGAAATAACGAGGCAATCGATCGGGGGAATCGCGAAATCATGTCACCCAATGTAAGGCTCCATTCGCGCCTGACAAGTCATATGTGCATAAAAGTGCATTAAAACGCCACTCCTCAAAATGACGCATAAAAGTTGAGATTTTCCCCAATCCCCGCCATCGCGAGGGGGCATGGATCGGCGGAGCATAGCCACGCCCTCGCAAAAGTGAGAAATCTATTTCCGCCCCGCCCCCGGCGCCTTCCCCCAAAAGCGCCGGTAGATCCGCGAAAAATAAAGTGGATCCTCATATCCCACCTGCGCTGCAATCTGCTTCTGCGGCAGCCCGGTCTCCCGCAGCAGATAACGCGCCTGGCGCAGCCGCAGCCGCTGGAGATATTCCCCGGGGCTGCACGTCATCGCCGCGTGAAAATGGAGCCGCAGATAGTTGGGCGAGACCCCGGCCTCCCGATACAGCGCCGCCAGCGCATCCCTCTCGCGATAGTGCGCCGCCAGCCAGCGCAGCGCCTCCTTCACCTTGGGATGAATGGGGCGATCTTCCGCTGTTTTCACCACCCGCGGCGGCGAAGCTTCCGCCCAAAACCTCGCCAGCATGGCCTTCAGCTCCCCCTCCATCTGCAAGGCTGACCATTCGTCCTGCCTCGCCCAGTGAGCGGCCAACCTGCGATAGGATTTCCTCTCCAGCTTCGCGGCCACTTCCCGCATCCGGCGATGAAACGCGACCTGCGGCGTTACCTCCGCGCCTTCGATATCGAATTCGCACCACACCGCTTCGCAGCTCTCCCGGGAGGGCACGCGTGACACCCGGCGAATCCAGGCCGGCACAAAGAACTGCGTTCCAGTCTCGAAGCGAAAAGCCCGATCCTCCATTCGGTATTGCAGCCGCCCGTTGAGCACCAGAATCAGCCGGTTCGTCGTCACGATCTCGTCCTGCGCCGCGATGCCGGGGACAAAGACATGGTGGCCGACGTTCGTCACCGTAATGGAATGCCGAAGGTGCGAGCGCAGCAGGGTCTGGCAATCGGGGGCGCTCTCCATGCGTCCAAGCTAGTACACAGTATTTCGAGGGAAAGTGTTAATTTTGTCCATGCCTTTATTGAAATCGCCCAAACCTCGCGAGTTGGGTTCCGCAGGACTCTCCCGCTACCGTGAGTCATGCCGTTTATCAGCGAACCCGAGCGCCAGATCCCGGTCGTGGGAGAATTTGATCTTTGTGTCCTGGGCGGCTCCTGCACCGGCGTCTTTGCCGCCGTGCGGGCCGCGCGGCTCGGGCTTTCCGTAGCGATCGTCGAGCGCATGGGCTGCTTCGGCGGAGTTGCCACCCTGTCGCTGGTCAATGTGTGGCACAGTTCCCTGGACGAGCCTTTCGAGAAGCAGATCTTTGCCGGTCTCACTATCGAAGTGATGGATCGCCTTCGCCTCCGGCAGGCCGTGACGGACTATCCCAACTGCCCCCACTACGCCTGGGTTTTTAACAGCACCGAACTGCAGATCGAACTCGACGAGCTCATTCAGGAAAGCCGCATCACTCCTCATCTGCACACCGCCTTCGCCGCGCCTCATGTGGAGGATGGCCGCCTAAAAGCCGTGGTGGTCGAGAACAAGGACGGCCGCCAGGCCATCCGCGCGCGCTTCTTCATTGATGCCACCGGCGATGGCGACCTCTGCCAGCGCCTCGGCCTGGAGACTTACCGTGCGGGTCTCATCCAACCCGCCACTACCTGCGCTCTCTTCAGCGGATGGGATAAATTAAAGGGAAAAGACTGGGGCAAGCTCCTGCGAGACCATGGCCCGGAATTCAATTTTGCGCCCGGTTTCGCCTGGGGAGCTCCCGTGCCGTCCTCCGATCTCTTCATGCTGGCCGGCACCCGGGTGCGGCAGGATTGCTCCACCGCCTCCGGCTTTACCGCCGCCGAGATGGAGGGCCGTCGGCAGGTGCGCGCCGTCCACGATATTTTGCGCAAATACAGTCCCGAAACGCCGCTCTCCCTGCAGTCACTTCCCGCCCGCATCGGCATTCGCGAGACGCGGCATGTCCGCTGCCATCACCATCTCACCGGCGAGCAAATCCTGGGGGGGCAAACCTATCCCGACGAAATCGCCTATGGCTCCTATCGCGTGGATATTCATCACGCCGACAAAGCTGGTATCACCCTGCGTTATCTCGACGGCCGCCAGCAATACTGCCGCCCCGGCTTCGAAACCGAGGCGAGTCGTTGGCGTGAGGAATCGGCGGAATCCCCCACTTGGTACTCCATTCCCTATCGCTCCCTCATTCCGCAAGGCCCGATCGATAATCTCCTCCTCGCCGGCCGCTTCATCGACGCCGACGAAGAAGCGCATGGCGCCATTCGCGTGATGGTGAACATGAACCAGACCGGAGAAGCCGCCGGCGTTGCTGCCTTCCTGGCCCTGCAAAATGAGGTTGCTGCAGCGCGGGTCGATCCCTCCAAACTGCGTGCGCTGCTTCAAGAGGGCGGCTCGCGTTTTCCCTGATCTCCCTACCGCGGAGGGCCGGGCCGCCGCGTATTACGCGGATCCACCGTCCCCCAATACCCGCCGATAATGTAGGGGAATTTGCCCGGCGTCACATGGTAGTGCCAGCCGCGCGCCTCGTCGTAGTGGATGTTGAAATCATTGAGCGGGTTGGCTTTGGAGTTCATGGCCATCTCGCCGTTTCCTTCGTAGGGCCCATAGACCGGAAAGCCATCATAGGCCCACCCAATGAGCGGTGAATGGGTCTCGCCCTTGTCCTCGAAGGGCGAACGCGAGCAGACCGGGTATTTGTGGTAGTGGTATCGATTGCTGGGATCGGGATGCCCGCAACACCGATCCATGATGTTCACGGCCTCGTCCATCTGCGCGTCGAAGGGATTGTAAAACACCACTCCATTCACCGCGATGCCGGTCGGTCCCATGGGCAGCGCGCCGTTCGCGTCGCGGTAGGTCATGGACTTGGCGTTGGGATTGCGCTCGGGATTGAGCGGAAGATAGGCCACCACATTCTGCTCCTGGATGTAGCTGCGATTTCCCAGGTAGCCGGGAAAAACGCCGGTTGGATGATTGGGAATATCCAGCGAGTGAATGACCATCTGGTCCGGCGTGAAATCGATCTCGATGGTGTTGTTCAGCCACTTGTCCTCCTGAATCACCTGCCCCTGAGTATCCTTGAATCCCTTGCGCAGCCAGGCGCCGCGGTTCAGGGCAAAGGGCGTCTCCAGGATCTCGCCCGTTTTGTAAACCAGGCGGTCGAGGTTGGAGCTGTCGTAATGCCGTGGCACCGTGACGGTGGCATCGGTGCGATCCCGCAAATAGTACCAATGCCCGCCGATCGGCAGGAGGGCGTTCTTGTCGATCGGCAGCGGCGATGCGCTTTTGGCCGCCACCGCAGTCGGCTGGGCCGCGATGGGCTCCAGACGGACATCGTCGACGAAGAATGATCCGTAGGGCGCGGTTCCTTCTCCGTTTTGAAAGCTCACCGAGAGCTCGACGTTGTCGATATCGTTGAAGGGCATGAGAAAATCGAAGGCATAAACCGTCCAGGCCGAAGAGCCGTATTTTGCGAGATCGCCATTCTTCTCGATATCGCGCCGGTCGGCCTGGATGCTCGGATACAGCTCCTTCACCACGCCATCGAGCGCCTTGGTTCCGCTGAAAAATCGCACCCGCATTTCCAGGTCGCCGTTGTCTTTCACTTTGAAGTCCTTGCCCGGCAATCCGCGAAAGGAGAAGCGGAACCACTTCCCTTCCGAACCCTGTAGCTCGGTCACGCTGAATTTCACCGATCCTGCATGCTGGCCGTCGTTGTTAAGATCCGCGGCGGAATCCAATTGCACGCACTTCCCCGTGGACTCGAATTCCAACTTGCCGAAGTCGATAAGCTTGGCATCTCCCTGAAAGGTGGTTGTTGCCGCGGGAGCCTCGAAAGTCTCCTCCAAGAGGGCGCCGGCCATGGTTGTGAGTGGAAAACTCAGCGTCACGAGGGCGGCTTGGCAAAAACTACGGAACTGCTTCATGGGCAAAGTATTTCGCCGGCGCGGCCGGAGCGCGATTCTTCTGGTATCAAAGGAGGCTGGCAAGGGACGAACCTAACCTCTGGTGGGACGAGTTTTTTGACCAAGCCAGGCGAGGGGAGCCAGGCCGGTCCGCCGGCGGAAGAGGCGGTAGAAATGGGAGAGATCGTCAAAGCCCGCCGAAAAAGCCGCGCCCGTCACGGTATTTTGCCCCTGAGAGAGCAGGCTTTGAACGTAGTCCAGGCGCCTCTCGGTCAGGAACTCGACGAACGATTGGCCGGTTTCCAGGCGAAACAGCTTGCTGAATTGCCGCCGGGAGAGCCCCGCGCTCGCCGCGGCGCTTTCCAGGGTCCATCGCTCGTACAGCGCGCTTTCGATACGGTGTTGTAAATGGCGGATACGCTGGCGGGCGGAATTCCCCGAGGTTGTCTCCAGCCGGGCAATCGCCACGAGCAACTGCAGGGCAATGGCCTGCTGGATGGCCTTCTTTCCCACCGCATCCCGCATGTCCTCCAGGATCGCGCGTCGCCACCAGTTTTCCACCTCACCAGTCAGGCTTCCCAACTGGAGAGGGGTGCCGGCCTGAGCCTCAATTCGCCCCCAAAGCGCCGGCAAATCCCCCTCCTTCAGGAAATCCGTTCCGATGCAAAGAAGGAGAACCACCGAGGATTGCGTATCGATGATCCGATGTCGAATCCCAGCGGGAATCACCCAGAGCGAACTGCGCCCGCCTTCGCTGGTACGAAGCCCTTCGCCCTCGCGGGTTTCGAAAGCGATGTGGCCGGAGACCACCAACAGCAACTTGTGAAAGGCCTCACAACGCTCGGGCATGGAGAAGTCCTTCGCGTGGATGCTTTCCGCAAAGACAATCCCGTGGGCTGGGACGCTGACCTGTACGGGGCGCGATTGGGGCACCGCGCCAGAAAAAGCCGGAGTGCCCGATCTGCCAATGAAAAAATCCCGTTCGGCCAAGCCGAAATTCTCGGGAACGACTAGACCTCCTCTCGATGACTTCCCACCTCACCGAAGACCTCCCGTTCCAGATTCTGCGGAAAACATGGCAGCCCGTGCTGAATTCGGCAGAATTGGGAGCGGATCAGGTCAAAGGTGTCATTCTCCTTGATGAGAAACTGGTCATCGCCCGATTTGCGAATGGCTTCCTGCTGGCCGCCCACCGCGCTTGTCCGCACAAGGGCTTCGACCTCAGCAAGAGCGCCATCTGCGATTCTGCCCTACAATGCGCCTATCACGGCTGGCGTTTTGATCAGGGTGGAGCCTGTGTGAATATTCCTTCCCTGGTTGACCCTCCGGCCAACAAACTCGAACTCTCGCACCTTCGCACGTTTGAGGTGAAGGAACGGTACGGCATGATCTGGGTAAAGCTCGATCCCGAGGAGGTGGCGCCCCTGCCGGATATTCCCGAGTTTGAAGATCCCGCCTGGACCTACCTCGTGGCACCGCCCATGGTTTTTCGCAGCGGCTTCCGCCGGGAGATCGAGAACTACCTCGATATGACCCACTTTGCCTTTGCGCATAAGGGCACACTCGGGGTGGCCGCCAGTCCGGTGGTGCCTCCCATGAAGATCGAAGAATATCCGGACGGCTTCTTCATGGATGCTCCCTTTCCGGCCGTGGAGAATGCGCATGAGCAGCCGGGCAAACTGCAGCAGGCCCATCGCCGCCGGCAGCGCTGCCATCTGCCGAATTTCACCACCATCCGGCAGTCCTTTCACGACGGTGACGAACGCGTTCTGGTCCATATTCCGAGCCCGATATCTCTCACGGAATGCAATGTCTTCTGGGCCCTCGCCATCTCGCCGGGTTTCCGTGGACCCGAGCCCGCGTCGCAGATCGACTTCGCCATCCGCGTGCTCGAGGAGGATCGCGCGATGTGCGAAAACCAGATCCCGGCCGAGGTCCCGATAAATCCCGAGCGCGGCGGTTGGGGCGTTTTGGTCACTCCCGGCGATACCCTGGCTAATACGTTTCAGAAAACCTTCCGCCGCTGGTTGTTCGATCATGCTGCCGCCGCAAAATAAAAGAGGCTCCGGACCGATCCGGAGCCTCTCTGAGAGTTTTGATTTTGGAGAAACTGATTACATGATCTTCTCGCGCAGGCCGCCAAAGGCGTGGGAGAGCTTCTTCATGCCCAACTCGATGCGGGTCTTGACCGTGCCGAGCGGGGTGTGGGTGATGGCCGAGATCTCGCGCTGGCTGCGGTCTTCAAAGAAGGCCAGGCGAATCACCTGCTGCTGATTCGGAGGCAGCGAGTTGATCTGTTCACGAAGGAGTTCGCGAATGTCGCCTTGGAAAGCGCCGGCCTCGACGGTGTGCGTCTGATCAAAATCCTTGTCGGGATGATTGCAGGACACTTCGTAGCGATCCGTGGCGCGGCGATAGGCGCTGTGCTGGCGCAGACGGTCGATCGCGCGGCGGCGGGCCAGGGTGCAGAGCCAGCTCACGAGCTTGCCCTTGCCGGCGGAGTAGCTTTCCGCCCGATCCCAGACCTGAAGGAAGACTTCCTGAAGCACATCCTCGGCCTCGGTCTCGTCGTGCAGCACTTGCATAATGATGGATTTCAAAATCGCCCGATAGCGGCGATAGAGCCGGTCCAGTGCGTCCGGTATGCGGCGCAGCAGGCCCTCCATCATTTCCTGATCTTCGATAGCGGTATTGTTGTCCAGGGTCATTTCCATAAGTTTTTCCTCTGCCGCCAACCTTACCCTTCCCGCGGGATTCGCCTAGTCGGTGCCCCTAGCCATAAACTCATGGGGGAATGACCTACCCCCTATGGGTGAATCCCTGAGGGGTGCCTCAGGGTGATGCGCGCTATCGCCCCCGGCTCATCGCGTCTACAGTGCCCGCATGAATAGTCGTTATGAGCTCGGTGCCACCTTGGGTACCTCTGGCGTGGTTTATCGGGTGTGGGCACCCGAGATGTTCGGCATGTCCGTCGAGATTGAACCCCACGGCTCCACCGCCAAAAAATCCCTCCCCTTGGAAAAGGATGAAGAAGGTTATCATACCGCTCTCGATCCCCGGGGCCGGGCCGGCGATGCCTACGGCTTTCGCATCGGCAGCGGCCCCGTTTTTCCCGATCCCGCTTCCCGCGCGCAGCGGGGCGACGTGCATGGTCGCTCGCTTGTAGTGGATTCTTCCAGCTACGCCTGGCAGGACTCCACCTGGCAGCGGCCCCCCTTTCGCGATCTGGTCATCTACGAACTTCACGTCGGGACCTTCACCGAGCAGGGCACCTTCCTCGCGGCCATCGAGCATCTGTCCTACTTGAAGGAACTGGGCGTAACCGCGATCCAACTCATGCCCATCGCCGATTTTCCCGGCTCGCGCAACTGGGGCTACGACGGCGTCTTGATTTACGCGCCCGCGCATTGCTACGGGAGTCCCGACGATCTCCGCCGCTTCGTTGATGAAGCTCATGCCCACGATCTCGCGGTGATTCTCGATGTCGTCTACAACCACTTCGGCCCCGACGGCAATTACCTCTCGGCCTACAGCCCTCACTACTTCAACAAGAATCATCACACTCCCTGGGGCGATGGCTTTAATTTCGATGCCGACCAGTCCGCGCCCGTCCGCCGGTTTTTCCTCCGCAATCCCGTCTATTGGATGGAGGATTTCCATATCGACGGTTTTCGCTTTGATGCCACGCACGAGATCCAGGACGACTCGCCCCGGCACATCCTGGCCGATCTCACGGATGTGGTTCACCAGCGAGGCGGCTATGCCATCGCGGAAGATTCGCGCAATGAACGCAAGGTCATCACGCCAACCGCAGAAGGCGGGCTGGGCTTCGACGCCGTGTGGGCCGACGATTTCCACCATGCCGTTCGGGTTAGCCACACCGGGGAAAAGCACGCGTATTTCCAGGATTTTCGCGGCACGCTGGAGGAGGTTTCAGCCATTCTCGAGCACGGGTGGCTCTTTCGCGGGCAGAACTCGGTGGCGACCAAGTCGCTCCGTGGTACGGAGTGCAAGGATCTCCCCTCGCAGTCCTTCTTGCTCTGCATCTCCAATCACGACCAAACCGGCAATCGCGCCCTCGGCGAGCGCCTCAATCACCTTGTGCCGCCCTCCGCCTACCGGGCCTTTTCCGCCTTGCTCTGCCTTTGTCCCTACACGCCGATGCTCTTCATGGGCCAGGAGTGGGCCGCCGCCTCACCCTTTCTTTTTTTCACCGAACACAACGCCGAACTGGGCCGAAAAATCACGGAAGGCCGCACGCGCGAGTTTTCTTCGTTTCCGGAATTTGCGACCAAACTCGCGGGACACGTTCCCGACCCTCAGTCGCCGGAGACCTTTCAGCGCTCCAAATTAAACTGGCACGAGATCGGCCAGGGCCCGCATCGAGCCGTGCTGTCCCTTTATCAGGAGTGTTTGCGGCTTAGAAAAAAGAACGGAGCCTTTCGACCCTCGGACCGAGTCTGCTGGCGCCTCGGACCAGTGACCGAGGGCGTGGGAAGCATCTACCTCAGCGGCGACCGGGAGGAGTTTTTGCTTCTTTTCGACTTGATGGGCGGCCACGCCACCGCCCTCCCTTCCGATCGGGAATGGAGGTTCGTCCTGTCCAGCGAAGAGGCCCGTTTTGGCGGCCAGGGCTGTTGCGCTTGGGATGCAAAAAGCGCGACGATTTCCTTCGCCGGCCCCGAGGTGCTCGTGCTAAGTGCCCGGAGAAGCTAGGCGGCCTTGGCTAAATCATAGTCACGAGCCTTGAGGAGAAGCAGGGCCAGTTCTTCGTCCGAAATGCTTCGGAGCAGTTCCCTCCTATGCTCGCGACGAAACTCCCGGGCAAGTTCCTTCATGGTCAACGTGCGGTGGTTTTCAAAAAAATAAGCCATGTCGAAAAGCAGATCGCGAAAGACGGGAGACCATTCGTGGACGCCCTCCGTCACCGGCATCAGCAGTCGCAATGGCACGAGCTTCATTTTAACAAGCACGGTCCAGTAGCTTCGCGCCTCGGCATTTTCCAATTCACTCACATCCTAATATCGCATCTCGCACTAGCTTGTCATGGGAGTTTGTCTACTGACAAAGATGTAAGGTGTTGGGATTTTTTCTTATGGAGAGTACACGCAACCAGCGGCGCTCAGCCGATCTCCCGTCATGCGCACACTTGGAATCGTCCTCATTGTCATTGGTCTTCTCACTCTGGCCCTTCCGTATGTGCCCTTCACCAAAAAGGAAACGATTGTCGATCTCGGGCCCATCAAGGCCACCAGCGAGAAAGAAGAACATTTTCCTATTTCTCCGATCATTGGTGGTCTTATCTTCGTGGCCGGCGTCGGCATTGTGATTGCCGGCGGCCGAAAGGCGTGAAGTGGCCAAGGCTCGCCGGCTGGGCAGGTTCGCGGCGCGGCTAGCCCATTTCCCCAAGTGGGCGCTCGGCCTGCCTCTCGTCCCGATTCTCGCCATCGCGCTGGCCCTCTGGTGGTTCAATCCCCGGCTCACCGCCTATCTCGAAGGCCCTTCCTTCAAGGCCGAACTCGATAAGCAAACGTCCAAGGGCCTGCATTTCACGGGAGCGTACAGCTCGATCAAGCGCACCGGCTTCGCCACCGGCGCGAGCCCGCATTTTGAGGCCTCCGAGGGCGTAAAGGCCTTCAAGTCCGTCGTCGCCGACGACATCACCGGCGAATTCAACCCTTGGGGCGTTTTCCTCCGCCGCTGGCAACTTCAGTATATCAACATCCGCTCCGGCCGGGCCGAGATCCAAATTTACGAGCCCAAGCCTGACCACAAGCCGCCCAAGCCATGGTACGCCATCTTCATGCCCGACCGGGTCTACCTCAAGGAAGTGACCTGTGACTCCACCGACATCATCTGGCATATGCGCAAAAAAGAGGCCGGATTCTACGGTGCGTGGCTCCTCATTACGCCTTACGGACGTGATTTCGAGTACCACGCCACCGGCGGAAAACTAAAGATCCCCTCGCTCCCGGATCTCACTCTCCGCGACCTCCACATGGTCATCACCAAGGAATGGATCACGCTGCACGAGATCCACCTCAGCGAGGGTGAAAAGGGCACGCTCTCCGCCAAAGGCAAGGCGGGCCTCAAAAGCGACAAGAGCATGCAGATGAGCGCAAACTTTGCCGACATCCCGATTGGCGCGTGGATTCCCAAGTCCGGCGCCGAAGAAGTACGCGGCTCGGCTTCGGGCGAACTGGACATGCAAAGCCCCGATGAAAAGATCGAGACCTCCTCCGGCCAAGGCTCTGTGCGCTTGCAAAATGCGCGTGTCGGCGGCCTGCCCTTTCTCGATTACGTGGCCTCGGCCACCCGCAATAAATCCATCGAGCAACTCGAGCTCAGCCAATGCTCCCTCGCGTTTCAATGGAAGTATCCGCGCGTCGAGGCCCGCGATATCAAGGTGGAGGCCAAAGGCGAATTTCGCATCGAGGGCGGCATAGTAGTCGATGGCGGAAAGATCGACGGCCAGGTGGAGTTCGGCGTATCCGAGCGCAATATCGCCTGGCTCCCGAAGGCAAAGGAACAAATCTTCACCCGCCCGGAGGGCGGCTACTTTTGGACCAAAGTTCGCCTGGGAGGCACCCTGAAAGAGCCGACCAACGACCTCATTCCACGCCTCACGGAAACTCTGAAAGCCTCTCCCGATGTCTCCGCAGGCCTTTTCTTCCGTCAGCTCGGCGAGTGGTTCGAGCAAAAATTCAAAGGAAACTAAGCGCTAATCCGGCTTCGCGTGCGAATACTCCATCCACTTTTATGAAATTCCGCGTTTCCTGCCGCCTCGACTACCTCATCCAATCGCCCGCCACCCTGCTCTACAACGTGCGCGTGCGCCCTTCGCATTCGTTGGTCGTACTGGAGGAAAGATTTGCACTTACCCCCAATATCCCCACGGAGCTGGTCGTTTCGGAGCCCGATTCCAATCGCTTCGATCGCGTGCGGTTTATCACGGGCGAGCAATTGGTGCTGGAGTACGAGGCCACGGTGGAAGCGGCGGTGCAGATGCTCAATGCCGAAAGCCTTCGCAAAGTCGCGCCAGGCAATCTCTCCCCGGACAATCTGCCCTACCTTCTGCCCAGCCGCTACTGCCAGTCGGATCTCCTCGCCCGCTTTGCCTGGCAAAAGTTTGGCCAAATTGGCGACGCCTACGATCAGGTGCTCGAGATCACCAAATGGATTCACGAGAATGTGGAGTACACGATCGGCTCCACCAATGCCGGCACCTCCGCCTACGACACCGTGACGCAATGCGCGGGCGTCTGCCGCGATTTTGCCCACCTCGGCATCGCCCTGTGCCGCGCGCTCACCATCCCGGCGCGCTATTTCAGCGGCTATGCCTATCGCTTGGAACCGCCGGATTTTCACGCCTGTTTCGAGGCCTTTATCGGCGGCTACTGGCTGCTCTTCGATGCCACCAAGCTCTCCTCGCCCAATGGCCTGGTGCGCATCGGCTCGGGCCGCGACGCTGCCGATGTCTCGCTCTGCACCGCTTTTGGCTTTGCGAATCCCAAAGAGCAGACCGTGCAATGCGAGGTCCTCAGCAACGACTACCAGCCGCTCACCGAGGAGCAACTTCGTACCACCGCCATCTCGCTCGACGCCCCTGAACCATGAGCCGCGTCCGCATCACTCACACCACTTCTTATCGATATTCGCAGCCCGTGAAATTCGGTTTGCATCGCCTCGTCGTGCGCCCGCGCGAGGGGCACGATGTGCAGGTCGAAGATCTGCGCCTGCGCATCCAGCCTCATTGCCAGGTCTCCTGGCATCGCGATCTGTTCAACAACTCCATCGCCGTTGCCAATTTCTCCGAGTCCTCCGACTACCTGGAGTTCTGCAATGAAGTGGTCATTTTTCGGCGCGATCACACTTCGCATCACGGCCTGCTCGATTTGCTCCCGGTGACGTTTCCCGTCAAATACTCCCCGCTCGAAACCGCCGTGGTTCGCGGCTACGTTAAGCCGGTCTATCCCGCCGAAAGCAGCGTAGTCCAGGAATGGCTGGCCACGATCGTTCCGAAATTCAAGGGCCGCGATGCCGTGCGCACCATGGTGGAGATCGGCCAGTGGATTCACCAAAATATCAAGTATCGGCGGCGGGAGGATCGCGGCGTGCAGAGCCCAGCCCAGACGCTTGAACTCAAGTCTGGATCCTGTCGCGATCTGGCGACCCTGCTCCTCGAGGCCGTTCGCGCGCAGAAGCTCGCTGCGCGCTTTGCCAGCGGCTACTTGCATACGCTCTCCTCCGAGGCCGGCCGCGCCTCCACGCACGCCTGGACGGAGGTCTATTTTCCCGAGCACGGCTGGTTTGGCTTTGATCCCACAGTGGGCGAAATGACCTCGGAGAAGCACATCGTCACCGGGGTGAGCGCCCACCCGCGCGGGGTGATGCCCATCTCCGGCACCTTCACCGGAGAGCGGGAACTTTACCTCGGCATGGAGGTCGCGGTGAAGATCGAGTCGCTGAAGGATCTCGCCGAGAGCCAGGCGCACCGCTTTCCGATTTAGTACGACCGCGCTGGAGCCTTCCTTCGATTACTGGGTGAGGAATAAATCATGAAATCAAAATACATTTTACGCACCCTGCTAGCGATCGCCTGTGTTGCCCTCACGGGTCTCGGCGGTTGCATCAGCATCAAGAAAGACGAGCCGGCGACAACCACGACGACCACGCATACCGTGGCTGCGCCTGTCGTGGGAGGAACCACGGTGGAACGCACCACCACGTCCTACTAGTCCAAGTCTTTTCTTCGCTTTGGGTCTGCGCCTTCGGGCGCAGACCTTTTTGCTTTTCAAGCTTGGTAGAGAACAGCGAAGGGGACCTCGACAAAAAGCTGCGCGACCCCGGCCGGATCGTGCACCTCTTTCCCTGTGATCAGATTTTTCCACTCTCCCTGTAGCGCGAGCGCGAGAGACGTATCGCCCCATGCCTCGCCCGTAAGCGGCGCGGGAATCTCCCGGACCAATCGCGGCGTGAGCACCAGCAAATTTTCTTTTCCCTGCGTCCTGAGGTACGCGCACACATGCTTGGCCCAGCGTCCCGTCGTCTCCAATCCCTCATAGCTGGCTCCCGCAAAGAACTCCGCATGTTCGCGCCGGAAGGTCAGCAGCTTCTGAATCACCGCCAGCTTGATGCTGCCCGATTTCCAATTCTCCATCAGCGCCGCTGGCCGGCTCTCGCGGATCTTGGCGAGCAAGTCTTTCCGATAAGCATAGTTCACCGGCCGGCGATTATCCGGATCCACCAGGCACAGGTCCCACAACTCGGAACCCTGGTAAAAATCGGGCACGCCCGGCAGGGTGCATTTCATCACGGTTTGGGCCAGGGAATTGATCGACCCGATCCTGGCCACCTCTTCCGCCAGCGCAGCCATGTCTTCGAGAAAGGCGGCGCTCTTCGCCGGGTCCACAATGCTGGCAATGAAGTCCGTCACGGCGTTCTCCCATTCCTCATAGGGCTCGGTCCAGCTGCTGTTGACCTTGGCCTCTTTCATGGCCTTGAGCATGTATTGCTGGATGCGCTCCGCGTAGGGCGGCGTGCTTTCGTTGACCTCCGAATCCACCGGCCAGGTCCCGAGTAGCGTCTGGTAGATGAGATACTCCTCATTGGGCGACGGCGCATACTCATCGCCAATCTTCGTGCGCAGCTTGCGGTTCCACTTGCTCCAGCGCTTCAGCGCCGCCTGCCACTCCTCCGGCATTTCCGACAGCGCCACCAGGCGCAGCCGGGCATCCTCGCTGCGCTTGGTATCATGCGTCGTCGTGGCCAGCATCGCATTGGGCGTGCGCTCCTGCCGTTCCGCATTGAGGCGGTGAAATTCCTTCGTACCCAGGCCGAACAATCCGGGGTTGCCTCCCACTTCATTCAGCGCGGCCAGCCGATTGAAGATGTAAAAGGCCGTATCCTCCAGCCCCTTGGCCATCACGGGCCCGCTGCATTGCTGAAACTTCATCACAAAGCGAATGTGCGCCTCGCGCTGCTCGGGGCTCAATTTCTCCGGCAAGCGCAGCAACAACACACTGCGGAGAAAATCGAAGACATGCTTTTCGATGATTGGATTCCGCCTGCGCGCCATCGAGATCGCGCGCAGCACGACTTTTTCATCGTCATCCGAGAGCGGTTGGGTCGGCGTCGCGTAGGTGCGATAGACCGGAAAGCAGGCAATCACTTCACGCACCGCAGCCGTGAGCGTGTTCAGCGTCAGGTCGCGGAAGTTCCGATGGATCTCCGAGAGTTCATTCAACCCGCGCCCCAGCGAAACAATCTCGCTGTTGAGCGAAAGCTGGGTGATCAGCTTTTTCTTCTCATAGACCATGTCGGCAAAGCTCTGCGACATGCCGGTGAAGCGCTGGTAGATCTTCGTGATGCGTTTCTCCTCCGCGGAATTGGTGAAGTACTGCACCATCTGGTTGGTGAACTCGTACCCCGTCGTCCCATGCACCGGCCAGTCGTTGGGGAGCTTCTCTTTGGTCAGGTCGAGGATCTTCTCCACCACCAGATAGAGTGGCTTGTCCGCAGTGCTGCCGCAGAGTTGCGCGTAGCGTTCCTGCAGGCGCGTCAGATATTCCTTCGGGTCCCACAGCCCGTCGACGTGATCGATGCGCAGCCCTGTCACGTCTCCTCGGGAGAGGAGGGCGAAGACCAATTGGTGCGCCGCCTCGAAGACCTCGGGAATCTCCACACGAATGGCCGCCAGCGTGTTGATATCAAAAAAGCGGCGGTAATTGATCTCCTCCGCGGCCACGCGCCAGTAGGCCAGGCGGTACACCTGCTGCTCCAGCAGGGCGTGAAAGGCATCGAAGGACTCGGGCTCGCCCGGTGTTCCTTCCAGCTCCCGCATCGCGGCCTCGATGCTGGCCTTCACCGCGGGATCCGCCTCCGCGAGTTCGCGCAGTTGGGCCTTGGCCGTGGTCTTGGCTTCCGCATTCACCGTGCTGCGGGTGAGTTCGGAAAAAGCCGCAATCGCCGCCCGCATCTTTTCCACGCTGGGTCCTTCCAGTTGGGTCAGCGTGGACCGCAGCAGGGTGGGGTAGGTGGCCGGGCTGATCGGCAGCTTCGTGTCAAAGTAATGCAGCGTGAAGGCTCCTTCTTCAAAGCTCAGCTTGAGGTCGCCATTTTCCAGCACCTTGCCGTAGCGGTCGCCCAGCACCGGCAGCAGCACGCGGTCCTGCAGCTCTTGCTTCCCGGGGTGCCAGTCGATGTCAAAATACTCGGAATAGGGCGAGGCAATGCCATCCTCCAGCACCTCCATCCACCATTGATTCAGAGACTGGCCGATGCCCATATGATTGGGCACGAAGTCCAGCACCTGCCCCATCTTGCGGCGGCGCAGCTCCGTCGTGTAGGCGCGAAAATCGGAGTCGTCCCCGATCGCGGGGTTGATCCGGTTGTGATCCGAAACATCGTAGCCATGCGTGCTTTCCGGCGCGGCCTGGAAGTACGGCGAGGCATACACGTCGCTGATGCCAAGCTGGTCGAGATAGTCCAGAATTCCCTGGGCATCCTTGAACGTGAAGCCCGCGTGAAATTGCAGGCGGTAGGTGGCGGAGGGGATGCGTGGGTTCGTGGCGTTGGTCATGAAAGACGGGTCGGCAATGGCTCGGCGGGCTCCTCTTCCATTCCCTCGGACGCGAGAATGCGATCGGCCGCAGCCATCGGGATGGAAACGAAATCGGGCCGGTAGTTCAATTCATACCCGATTTCATACACCGCCTTGTCGAGCAGGTAGGCTTTCAACAGGATCTGAAATTCCTCATCCGTCTGGGGCAGGAACGAGGCGCCGGCCGCGGTGGTGCGGTAGCCTTCCAGGAAGGCCCGGCTCGAGACCGTGCGCCATTGCCGGGTCCAGGGTCGCAGGCGCTCCAGGTCTTCCGTCTTTTGCTTGGCGAGGCTGGCCCGCACCGCGTAGTCGATCGAGCGCAGCATGCCCGCCACATCCACCAGCGGAGAGCGCTTGAGTAGGCGCTCGCCGAGGGTTTTGCGCGGCTCACCCTCGAAGTCGAGGATCACAAAATCGTTGCCCGTATTGAGCACCTGGCCGAGATGGTAGTCGCCGTGGATTCGCGTTTTGGTCGCGGTGATCTTCGTCCTCAGCATCTTGGAGTAGACTTCGAGAATCTTTGGCGTCACCGAAATCCAGCGCATCGCCAGTTCTCGTACCTCCGGTTTCATCGTCGAAAGCAGCCTGGTGATTTCCGTCTCCGCCCTTCGCAGGGAGCTGCGCATGCTCTGGTAAATGGATCGCTGATAGAGCGAGGTGAAGGGCTCGGGCGCAAATTCCGGCCGGTCCGTGATGCTCTCCAGGCAGAGATGCAACTCCGCCGTGCGTTCGCCCAGTTGGCGCATGCGGCGGGGGAAAGCTCCCTCCGCCAGGTCCTTGTACTCCGGCGTGGCCGCCTCCTGAATTTCCGCGGAAAGCACCTGTTCAAAGAAACGCGCGATGGCATCCAGTGCGTAGGTCCAGCCATCACCCTCGTTCTTCACAAAGCCGGCCAGCAACCCGAAGACGCCGTCCTCGCCGTTGATTCGCCCGCGAATCTCGCCGGCGTACTTGGGCACATGAGGAAATCCCTTTTCCCCCAGGGCGCGCAGAATCTCGGCATCGGGATGGGCGCCCTCTTCAAATTGGCGAAAGTACTTCAGCAGGTACGCGTCGCCAAAGGCGATCGTCGTATTCGATTGTTCGCCACCCAGCAGCCGGGTCGGCGCGGTGAGGATATCCTCGGGGAATTCCTTGGGCCGGCCCGTCAGGGTTCCCGCCCCGCGTCCCCACGTTTCCCGATGGGCGATGAGCTCGCCGATGCGCTTGCGGCAGGCTGGCACATGGAGCGCGTCCCACAGCGCCATGCCC
>FTCB01000452.1_pt1 | contig 26852 bp, 18 predicted proteins | sample 1639431 | NCBI WGS metagenome assembly FTCB01 (sample SAMEA3914864, study PRJEB12502) | metagenome | biome: forest; material: soil | place: USA | collected 2012-03-12 | depth 0.3 m
CACCGGCGGTTTTGCTTCGAAGAATGCGGGTTTTCCGGTCCTGGGGCCGCAAGGGGTCCGAATGTCGCCGGTCGGCGTGCAGGATGTCTTCCTGCTAAAACTCAAGGCGGCCGACGGGACGCCGGATCTTGGTTTCAATGGAACCGGACAAATTCGCTTCGGCGGAACCGAAGCCGCGGGCGGCATCGAAGCCGGCTATTCTGTGGCGGTCGACAGCGCCGGGCAGGTTTACGTCGGCGGGACTTTCGCCAGCGCTGACGCGGCGCTTCCCAATTCGGGGTTCCTGATTGGCACTTCCGGCGGGCAGGACGCCTTCATTTTAAAAGTGGACGGGGCCACGGGTTCCCAGGGCTACGGGTTCGGCAACAATGGCGCTGAGTCGTTTGGCTCCCAGGGCTACGACGCGATTTTCCGTGTGCGGGTGGATCACAGTGACAATGTGGCGGCGGCTTACACCTCCGGCGACGGCTCCGCCGGAGATCAGCAGTCCGACAACATACTCTATGTTCACGGCTACGACGGCCAGCGAAACTATCCATTTGGTATGAACACGGGCGAGGTGAATTTCATTCCCTCGGGCATGGCCACGACCGCGCCTTTCGATATCGCTTTCGACATCTTTGATAACATTTACGCTGCGGGCGCGCAGGGCGGCAAACTCCAGGTAGGGCACTATTTTGCGGTGAGCGGAGACCCAGACACCAACTTCAGTGCGACCGGCGTTCGACCTCTGAATGTGGCTCCGACCGGCCCGGTCACGCTCAACGTCGATGTCAATGATCAGACTTACATTACCGGTCTGCAGAAAACCGGCGCTTTCATTTCTACGATTGGAGGATATGGAACCGGCGGGGATACGGTCACGCTGAGCGGAATCACTTCCTTTGCCTCAGCCGTCGATCCCACCGGAGTTCTCGTGCTCCGGGGGACTTATACCGGGAATCCCAATTTCGGCTTGAGCAATGATACCGTGCACCTGCCGGCCCGCTCGGCGGCAACCCTGGGAGAGGGAATGAGCGACGGCTTCCTCTTGCACTGGGATCACAACGGCGTCGATGCGCTCAATCCGCTGAAATATACCGATTACAATGGAAATAAGCTTTCGGTTCACTTCAGTGGACCGGGATATGCACACATCGTTCCGGACGGAGCCTATCGCTTCAGTTCGATCGATTCGATCGAATTGTTTAACACGAAGAGTACGACGAATTTGACCGTAAAGATCGATGTGCCGGCTCCTTTTCGCGGCGATCTTTCTCCCCTGGAGCTGCGTGACACCGCGGACATCGGCCAAGTCATCACGGAGGGTTCAAACCAAAGCGTGGGCAACATCGTCATCGGCCAGGGAATTGCCTTGGGTGGCCTCGACGAAGGCTCTACGACGGTGGTCCATGTAAGCGGCAAGCTCAATAATCTCGTGACTGATGACATCCGGTCGGCTTCCACGATCACTCTCGGCGACGGACTGCCCTACGCCGATACGCTCACGAATCATCCCAATCTGACCCTGGGAGACATCCTTGGGCCAAATGTTTCCATTAATGTTCTCGGCGACGGCGTCAATGGCGACCCGGGTGGCGGCGGCCTGGGCAACATCGTCATCGGGTCCTGGCCCGCCTATGCCTCGCCCGGCTACATCAATACCACGCAAAGCATTGGCAACCTCACGGTGCTGCATGGTGATTTTTACGGCATTCTGGTCGTGGGCAAGTATCCCGGAAATGCGCCGGTCCACGCCTTTCATCCGATCACGACAAGGACGACGCCCGGCAGCCCTCATACCAACGCCGCGAATGCGGGCAATATCAACATTGAAGACGGGTCCTGGGGTAGCACCGGCACGGAGATCGCGGGGAGCATTGGCTCCTTCAATGCCACGGCTTTTCTCGCCGGCGCCAGCATCACTGCCGCGAGCATCGGCAGCGTGCGTATGTCGGGCGGTCAGTTTTCCGGCACGCTCACCTTGACGGATGCCAATGCCAACAGCGTGGGAGCCTTTACGGTCGGCACCGATTTCACCGGAGTGGTGAACTCCTCGCAGCCGCTGAAAAAGGTCAAGATCAAGGGGAACTTCACCGGCTCGCTCACGGCTCCGGCCATTGCCGGAATCTCGGCTTACGCATTTCTCGGGGTAGCGCCGGAAAAGCCGGATGATCCCTTTGCGAATTATATCAATGTCGATGGCTATCTCGGCAAAATTAATGCGACCGCGGGCATCATTCACGATTTTCAATTCGAGACGGGCAACGCTTTTTCCGGCATTACGGTCAGTGCCAAGGGGCTCATTCAGGACACCGTGGGGATTAACAATGTCCACATCAAGGCGGCGTCGATCGGCAATATCAAGGTCACTTTGCAGGCGGCGAAGTCCACGAGCAATCAAACCCTGATCAATCTCACTGGCATCGAGAATAGCACCTTCACGACCACGGCGACGGGGACGACCACCACTACGGAAGGCAATATCGGCAACCTTAGCGTGAGTTTGCTCGGAAATTCCCATGTGGCTTCGGCCAGGGGAATCGTTGATTCGATGTTCAATGCCCAGGTGGCGGGTCCTGGCGATCCCTCCACGGCAAATCATCTCGGCAAGATTTCCGTGAAGGTCAGTGGCACGCCCGGTGACAGCATCGGCATGAGCAATGCGGTCTTTACCGGAGACTTTATCGGCAATACCACGGTCGCCATTTCTCCCGGCGCGGGGGCGGCTTCCGCCGTGGCGATCAATGGCGCGAGTTATACGGCAACCAAGGCGGTCGGCGGCATTTCGGTGACCGGCGACGCCACGGCGGCTGATGTTACCGCGCTCAACGTCTTTTCGGACGGCGCGATCGGGACGGTGAAAATTGCCACGAAGACGGCGGCAAACGGCAGCCTGGTGGACAGTTTCATTCTTGCGGGGCTGGAGATCGTCAGTCCGAATGGGGCCAGTGACAAGGATTTGCTGGCGCTCATCCGCGCGGCTTCGCTTGGGGGAGTGACGGTTTCCGGCGACTTGTCCGGCACAACGATTGCCGCCGGCGGAAACATCGGCGCGATTTCCGTGGGTGGCTCGGCGGGGACGTCGAAGATTCTGGCCGGCGATGGTCTGGGAGCGGATCACGCACTGACCGGCCTGGATAACACCTACAATGGCTCGGCGTCGGTAGCCTCGGTGACCGTGAAAGGTATGTTTTCCAGCACGTCGATCACTGCGGGCGTTATTCCTGGAGCCGGAGGACTTGGCTCTGGAGACACCGCGGCCAGTGTATTCGGTACGCTGACCACGGTGAGTGAGATCGGGCCCCTTAGCTTTGGGTCCGGCGCCGTATTGACGGGAATTCCCGGGGCTCATACCTACGTCATCGAAGCGGCGGCGATCAAGAAACTCACGGTTCCGCAAGCGCAACCGGTCACGGATTTTGGCACATCATTCGTGCTCGATCTCAATGGCAATGGCGAGGACGCCGCCGATGCCGTCGTGCAATTGATTGGCGCGCCGGTTAACGCATAGCATTCTGACGCAGCGTCAATGCAAGGCCGCGGCGACTGCTGCGGCCAGGAGGGCGAGCGCCACGACAAGGGACGCGCGGCCATCGAGCATCATGTTCGTGTCGACATTTAGGCCCGATGACGTGGGGTTTTTGGGATCGTAATAGACATCCACCTCCTGGCCTACGGAATACTTCGCCGCCTGCGCCTCGGCGCTCGCCCGAGTGGTGTCGAAGCCGGGCGCGATGTTATTGTGGTACTCCTGCCCTTCGGCTTCGAAGGTAAATTCGATGACGGCTTTGTAGACCCGGCGCTCGTGGCCGTGGTCGGTCTGATCGAGGTAGGATTCCACCTTACTCGAAACAATTCGTCCTTTGGAGGCGATCCAGTTGAAGGCCTTGCGCGGATGCCGCATATGGTAGATCGCCGAGGCCAAACAAAACAGCCCGAAGCCGCCCAAGCAGATTGTGAGCACCGGGTGGTGCAGCCGGGGGAGTAACAACGTGAGACTCCGGTCGAGCGCCGGTCCTTTCCAGAAACAAGCGATCGCGCCGATGTAGAGAACGAGTCCCACTGCCGCACCGCCCCATAAGCAGCCGAAACTGGCGGGTGGATTGCGCTCCAGCACACAGTCCTGGGGATTCGCCGGGTCGTAGTAGACCGGCGCGTGCGAACCCTTGGGGTACTTGCGCATCGTTTCGTCCACGTTATCCGCCGAAGCCAGGCCCAGGCTGATGCGGTCGCTGCGGATGCTTTGTCCATCGACTTCGAATTCGTAGACCACCGCGGCTTCGTTTTTGATCCGTGTTGTCTCACCGGAAATCCGGTGGCGCTGCGCCTTCACGCGCGAATCGACGATCTTGGCGCGCGCCTCGGCCCACGCGGCAGCCTTTCGCACCCGCCAGGTGAGCCAAGTCAGCAGGCCGAGCAAGCCTGCAGGGATGCCGGCGAGGAAGAGCCAACCTATGATTTCGCTGCTGCCGCGTCCCGAGCCCAGAAAGATCGTCGCCAGGGTCAGGACGATTCCAAGAATCGCCAGAGGCGGGAGAGCTTGCCTCCGCCAGACTTGGGCAATCTTGAAAAGCCCCACCAGGACGATGGCGAGGCTGAGCCCGAGGCAAATGTTTCGGGCCAGGGCCATCGTTGGATTTTGCACCGAGTCTGCCCAGACATCGTGATCCATATCGTAGAGCTGGCCGGCGCCCTCCTTGGCATAGGCAGCCTGCAAGGCATCGCGCAGCGCGGAGGCGTCCGCTTTGGTCTGTCGGGAGGAAGGCGCGATAACCGTGAGGGTGCAATCCCGGGTGTCCTGCTTTGGATTGGGCTCGGTTGACAGGGTGGCGTTGACTTGCCCAAAGGAACGCTTGGCGCTGGCAAAGGCGCGCAGGAGACGGTCGTCGGTCCGCTCGTCCACGGTGCGCAAGTGGACGTGGGAAGCGTATTCCCGGGCGAAGAAGGACGCGACGAGCCCCTGCGCGGCAAAGGGAATGAAGGCCAGGAGCACCGTTGCCACCGCGATGAGCTTGATGGATTCAAACGCGTCCAGAACTTCCGGACTTGGTGTGGAGGACTTCATGGGAGGAGGGATTTAACTAAATCACTAGAGCTCGTGGTGATTTCCAACCTCGCGCGGCAGCACCTCCGTCACCGCCAAACGCAGCGCCTCGACTGCGGTTTCCAACTGTGTTTCGGTCACACAATAAGGCGGCATGAGCACGATGACGTCGCCGATGGGCCGCGTGAGCAAGCCGTGGCGCTTGGCCGCTTCACACACCTGCCAGCCGATGCGCCGCGCTGCGGGAAATCGACGACGTGTGGCAAAGTCTTCCACCAACTCCACGGCGCAAACCATCCCTTCGCAACGAATGTCTCCCACATGGGGATGCGCCCACAGCGGCTGAAGCAGCGCCTGCAACTTTTCCCCGAGCCGGCGGATGTGCGCGAGCGGATGCACGCTCTCAAACAGCGCGAGGCTGGCCCGCGCCGCCGCGCAGCCGAGCTGATTTCCGCAGTAAGAGTGGCCGTGAAAGAAGGTCTTGAAATCGGCATAGTCTCCCAGGAATGCCTCGTAAATTTCCCGGCTCGCGACCGTCGCAGCCAACGGCAGATAGCCGCCAGTCAGACCTTTCGCCAGGGCGATGACATCCGGTTCTACGCCTTCCTCAGTCTGGAAGGCAAACATTGCGCCCGTGCGCCCAAAGCCGGTCATGACTTCATCGAGAAATAACCACACCCCCCGCGCGCGGCAAAGCTCCGCGAGGCGCGCAAGGTACCCGGGCGGATGCATGGCCATGGAGCCGGCGCCCTGGACGCGCGGCTCAAGGACAAATGCGCTCGCCGTGTCGCGTGTTTCCTCGAGCGCCTGCTCGGCTTCGCGCAGGCATTCCCACTGACACTTCCGGCTGGTCCGCGCATCGGCGCCGCGCTCCGGCTGCGCGCGATTGTGCGGGCAGCGATAACAAAACGGGCTCATGACCTCGCGGCTCTCAAACATGAGCCCGCGATAAGTGCCGTGAAAAACGCCGCTGTGCCCCAGGCTCATGGCCCCCACGGTGTCGCCGTGATACCCCGCGCCGAGTGAAAGATACACACGGCGCTGCGCCTCGCCGCGCTGTGCCCGCGCCTGATGGATCATTTTCAGCCCCGCCTCGATCGCGGTCGAGCCGTCGTCGGAAAAGAAGACCGTGCGGCCGCCGGCATCGTCGCCGGCTTTGTCCCCCAGCCAGCGCAGGAGCTCGGCCGCGAGGCGCGGCGCCACGTCGTTCGTGAGGCCGAGGAAGGAACTGTGGGCGATGCGATCGAGTTGCGCGCGCAGGGCCGCGTCGATTTCCGGCCGGCGATGGCCATGCACATTGGTCCAGATCGAGGAGTTCCCATCGAGATACTCGCGCCCTTCGCTGTCCCGCAGGACCGCGCCTTCACCCTCGACGATGACGATCGGCGCGGCCCCGGGAGCCGTCCAGTCGCGCATTTGCGTGAAGGGATGCCAGACGTGGCGGGCGTCCAATTCGGCAGCGGCGTGGGTTTTGGGAGCGGACATGAGGATGGGTTTTTAAACAGGGTTCGAGGGTTTGGCTAATCTTGCGTGAGTCAGGCCCGGAAAGCTGCAGACTGGCGGTCGCGCTTTGTCACAAATCGGAAAGTTGCAAAATAACGTCCGTTATGGCAGACGAAATATCGTTGCATTCGCCGCCCCAAGCCATGAGCGTGGAGATTCACATCGAGTGAAACGGGGAGACGCTTCATGTCGGAAGCCTTCATTCCGCAGAGCGAAGCGCGACCGTGTCATTTGAATACACGGCCAAATGGCTCGGTCGAATAGACGCTTTTGCCATTGACCCGACGTCGCTCCCATTGCGGGCCGGCCCGCACCACGCAACCATGGCTTCCTCCTGCGTGAGCCCGGCCGCTGGGCGCTCTCGCCAGCCTACGACCTCAATCCTGTGCCTGAGATCGACCGCACGCAGGCGCCTAAGACCGCCGATTACCGACGAGCAGGAAGAGCCCTCCATCGCCGCTGCGATGGCCGCTGCGCCACGCTTCGGCCTCAAATCCGACGCCGCCAAAGCCATTCTGCGCGAAATTCTTACGGCGGTTTCTGCATGGAGAAAGACAGGCCGCCAGCTCCCCCTGAAGGCCCAGACTCTCGACGCCTACGCCACGGCTTTTGATCATCCGATCATGGATGAAGCCAGACGTCTCGCTAAAGCGATTTCGACATTGCCGTGAAAGCCCTGGCATAGTCCGATACCGCCCCATGAAATCGCTGGCCGACTGTCTGCTCTACGGAATCATCGATCTCGGCTACGTCGCCGCAGACCGCATCGTGTCCGTGGCCGAGCAACTTTGCGCCGGCGGAGTCGATATTCTGCAATTGCGCGCGAAGGGTGCGACCGATCTCGAAGTCGAGGAGATGGCCTTTCGCCTGGCTCCGGTGACCGAAGCCGCGGGCATTCCATTCATCATCAACGATTTCCCGGAACTCGCTCCGGCCGTTGGGGCACAGGGCGCGCATGTGGGCCAGGATGATCTGCCGGTGCGCGATGCTCGTTGGCGCGCCGGCCGCTCGCTCGGCGACACGCAAGCTTCCGTGCTCATCGGCAAGTCGACCCACTCCGTCGTCCAGGCTGTGGCCGCGCAGGAGGAAGGCGCGAACTACATTGGTTTCGGCCCGCTTTATCCCACGCCGACGAAGGCCGGGCGTCCCGCCATCGGGCTCGAGGGCATCCGCAAGGCGCATGAGCTCGTGAAAATCCCGATCTTTTGCATCGGCGGCATCAAGCTGGAGAATCTCGACGAAGTCCTGGCTGCGGGCGCGCGCCGGGTGGTGATTGTCTCCGGTCTGCTCCAGGCGCCCGATCCGGCAGCTTATTGCCGGGAGGTCAAATCGCGGCTCCTCGCGGTCCATAGATAGACAGCTCTGCAAAATGCCGATGACTGATCTTTTGGAACGGGGTTTCGCGATTGCGGCCGCCCTCTTCGATGAATCGGAAATGGCGGCGCTGATAAATGATCTCGAGGCGTGGCAGGCAGACCGCGCCGAGCCCGAGATTCACCGCGCAGGCGGAGTGCGAATTCCGCTGCGCGAGTGCGCGTGCGCGGCGGAGATCGCTCGGGAACCGCGGCTCCTGGAACTCGTGTGCGGCATCATCGGAACGGATGCGTCGCCCGTGCGGGCGATTCTCTTCGATAAGGCGCCGGGAGCGAATTGGAAAGTCGCGTGGCATCAGGATCTCACGATTGCCGTAGAGGAGCAGCGCGATACGCCGGGTTTTTCAGGCTGGTCGACTAAGGATGGGATTTGTCACGTCCAGCCGCCGCCGGAGATTTTGGAGAGGATGCTCACGGCGCGCATTCATCTCGATCCGTGTGGAATGGAGAATGGTCCGCTGCGTGTCTTCCCAGGATCACACCGCGGCGGTCGACTTCCCGTTGCAGCGATCGAGGAGTGGCGTCTGGGAAAGACGGAAACGATTTGTGCCGCCGGGATGGGGGACGTGCTTTTCATGCGCCCGCTGCTCCTGCACGCGTCTTCGGCGGCCACGGCGCCGGGGCATCGGCGTGTCTTGCATCTGGAGTATGCGGCGGAGCCGTTGCCGGGCGGGTTGCGCTGGCGAGAGAAGCCATGGGCAGAGGCGGCTTTCCGCGCGCCTTAACTAACTAGACACGGCTCCTTTTACTCGCGATTCCGCTGCCGCCGCAGCCCGATCATGGCGATGAGGCGGGAGACGACGATCGCGATGTACATGACACCGCAGAACATCTCGAGCATAACCAGCGAACGCGCCATCGGAGCGATGGGCGTGATGTCGCTCAGCCCAACACTCGACAGAATGCTAAAGCTGAGGAAGAGCAGTTCGAGCCATGACTTTTGCGTCGACGGGTCGATTCCAAAACTTCCCGGCACGAAGTACTGACAAGCCGAATAGGCGTAGGCAAAGGCCCAGGCCAGCAGCGTGAAAGTGGCGCCGACGGCAAATAATTCATCCCTCGTAACGTCAGTATCGGAGAGCATATAGGCGATCAGGCCGATGCCGGCGTACAAATAGAGCGCCGCTTCGAGAAGATGCGCAATCACGAGCATTCCCGGGTACCCGCCAACCAGAGCGGCCAGTGAAAGGGTCACGGCCGGCGCCGCCAGCACCAAACCGATCCAGTTCATCAAGGGACTGCGAAAAACCACCCAAAGCGCGAGGGCGAGGACAACGTTGCCAAAAACGACGAATCCGGCTCGGCCCGCCTTGGTCTCCGCCATTACAGGATCGATCAAAATCGCTAACACTTGCGCTGCCAGCAACAAGCCGGACGGATGCTTGCGCAAGCAGTTCAAGACGCCGTTTTGGGATAGGATCGAGCGCATTTTTTGAGCTGCTGGGAGGTCTTGTTGAGGAATGTCGCTTGGATTGCATTCGTTGCCGAGCCGGCTGGCCCCAGGTTCAGCACGGTGAGCCGCTCGCTGATCATCTATCTAGCGGCTTACCTCAATTGAATACCTCAGCGTGGCGCTGCCCACTCGCTCCGTCGAGGTTGAAGTACTAAGGCGCGATTTTCACCAGCTCCGAAACGGTAATCCCCGACGCATCCTTGAAGATCACCTGACCGAGGATCTCTCTCGGGAAGCCGCCGTCAGCCTCGAGTGGATCAATGGCGAAAGCGAACCCTCGGCCGCTCCGTGCGGCTGCGCCATCGCCGCCGGCGCCGTAAATTGCGGTCAGACCCCGATCGCCCTGTGCGCGCAGGAGGAGTGGAGCGACTCGTTCCTCGCCAAACTGCTCGCCGCGGCGCCCGTCAGCGCGACACGCGATGGAGAGCTGGAGAAATTCATCGCGCGTTATATGGCCAGCGTACTCGGCCTCGCTGCGGCCGGTTCCTCGCCTGGTGGCGCTGGGGCGGAAGCTTGCCCCTGGCGTGGCAGGTCTTCATTTCCATACTTGTGGTCTCCTGTCCCTGCGCCTCCGGAGTTTCAATCCCCCTCTGCAGCAATCTCGCCGCGGCGCCTCTCCGTCGGTATGGGATCTACATTCGTCGCACCGACCTCTGGCGGCGGCTGGAACGGGTCCGCAAAGTCGTCTTCGACAAAACCGGCGCCCTCACCCAAGGAAGCCATTTCCCTGCGAAACCCCGAGGCGCTCGCCCGTCTCACGCCATCCGAACGTGGCGCTAATGATTCCCTCGCCTTCGACGCCACATCTTGCGCCGGCGCTCCGGCCGGCGAATGCGGATTGCTCGAACAAAAAGCCGATTTCTATTTCCTCGGTCGCGACCTTTAGAGCGTCACCCTCCTCCTCGAAACCGCCGCCCGCCAGCTCCCTGGCCTCCCTCGCTCTCGTCTTCCTCTCCCTCACCCCCACAAAAGCAAAGCGCCGCAGGCAGGCTCAACACAACATAGCATAACCAACACAATACGCGCGCTCGCGCGAAGCTCCAGCTTCGCCGCGGCCCAAGGAGGGGAACTCCTGTTCCCCATGGAGGGGGTGTCTGCGGGCGGGAGCGGTTAGTTAGCCTGCGGGCGGGCCCACCCCACCCCAACAAACACCCCCTCCCTCACTCAGCCCGCAACGCCCCAATTCGATCCCCCCGCAACGCCAAGCGCGTCGCCAACCAAGTCCAAAACAGCGATCCCAGCGCCAGCGCCACCCCCAGCAAACCCATCTCCCTCGCCGGAAATCCCCCGGCCCGATCGTGCAAATGCGGCCACACCGCCAACACCGCGCTCCCACCTCCCACCACCAACCCACACACGATCAACCACCGATGTTCCGCAAACACCAACTTCCGCAAATCCCGCGACCGAAACCCCACCGCCGCCAGCAACCCAAACTCCCCGCGCCGCTCCAACACATTGCGCGCCACCACAATCGCCAATCCCACGCTCGCCAATAACATCCCCAGCCCCCCCAGCGCCTGGAAAATCGACAGATATGCATTCTCCACCGCCTGAAATTCCGCCAATCGCCGTCCTGCCGGTCCCGCCTCGAACCCTCGATCTGCCAAGGCCCGCGACAACTCCTGCGCCACCGGCGCCATCCGCTCTGCGGGCGCATCGATCAGGAAAAACCGAAATCCACCCTGGTTCGGATACTTCGCGATGAATTGTTTCTCCGCGATAAACACCCCGCCCTGCAACATCGACCCCGCCAGCGTAGCCACGAATTGCACTTTAAAAGTCTGCCCCCGCTCATCCTGGTAATCCAGGGTATCGCCCAGGCTTTTCTGCAAAGCCCACTGCAGAGTCGCCTCATCGATCACCGCCGGGATCGCCCCATTCGCCGGCTGCGCTTCGAGCAGCGCCCACGCCGCGTCCGGCGTCGCATCCTTGACGCCCATCCCCTTGGCGACTCCAGAAAACCGAAACGCCCCGCGCCGAACAAGCTCCTGCTCCGACGCCCCATACAAACGCGGCTGCAACGCCCGATTCAAATTTAGACAACTCGCATCATCTCCCTCCCGGACCCGCATGGCTACAAAGCTCACGCCCTTCATCGCATCGTCATCCAAGCCATAAGTTTCGCGCGCCCCCGCCGTATTTAAATCCTCATAAATCGGCAACGCGGACTCCGCCGCCAAAGCAAATCCCCCCGTCCCCGACAACCGATCCTGCGCAACACCCGACGGGCTTTCCCGAAACGCATCCACCGCCGCCACCATAAACACCCCGCTGGCCAACACCGCCGCCACCGCCATGCTGCGTCCGCGCCGCCGCGCGGCATTCCGCAAGCCCATCCGCTCCAGCGACGCCACCCCGCCCGTCTCCCGCGCCAACCGGCGCAGCCACGTCAGCCCAAAGGCCAGCCCCGCCGTCAGCAACAATCCTCCCGCGCAAAAAAACGTCTCCGGCGAATGCGACTTATCAAAAACCAAACACCCCGCCGCCGCGACCACACAGAAAATCGCCACCCCAAAGCTCCACGACCTTCCCTTCTTCGCTGGTCCCGCCGGCTCGATCGCCCCCACCGCATTGAGCAACTCTCGCGCGGAGTGCTTCAACTGCCGCCGGCTCGCCAGCCACATCGATCCCACCGCAATCGCAACTCCGGATAGCACCCCGATCGCCAGCGTCGAGCCCTCCATATGAAAGCCAAAGCTCACACTGCCCACCGCGCTCTTCCAAACCGTCCGCAGCGCGTGCAACACCGCCACCGTATAAACTCCCGCACCCGCCACCCCGATCACGCTGCCCACGGTCGCCAGCGCCGCGCCCTCGGCCAAAAAGAGCCGGCGCACATTGCGCCGCTTCCACCCGAACGCGAGTAACAAACCCGCCTCCCGATTCCGCTGCTCCAGCGAAAAGACAAAGAGCAGCCCCGTCAGCACCGCCGCCGCGGCGAGCAGGAAAAACGAAAAGTAAACAAACAGCTCGCCGAAATCCACCGGCGCATCCGTCGCCGCCAGCGCCTGTTCGCGCAGCGGCAGAAACTGGAATCCCAGCTCCGGCAACGTCAATTTCCCGCGCAAAGCCGTCGCGATTTCCTCCGACGCTTTCGCCTCTGGCCAGCGAATCGAAGTCAGGTTTCCCCACCGATTCGACCACATACTCTGCCCCGCCGTCAGCGTCACAAACGCCTTCGGCGCCCCGCGATACTTTTCCCAGTATTGTTGGTCCTTGTCGCGAATCCGGGTCGAATCGAACTGAAACCCCGGCTTCCAATCCCGGCAGTTTTGTTTGTCCGCGAGCCCGGGGAAATCCGGCATCCACGTGCCATTCCACTGCGGCTCGTCCGCCGGAATAACCGCGCGCACCGTAAAGTCCTGCGCCTTCTCCGTGAGCTGGCGATGCTCGCCCATCACGAAATACTTGAGCGTCAGCTTCGCGCCTGTCACCGCGCCCAGATCGTCCGCCAGCCATTGGCTGATCACGATTTCGTCATCGCGCAGATCAGCCGGCAGAAAGCCGGCGGCCTTCGCCTCTACCGCCGTCACCATGGAGTACGGCGCCGCCTTCTCTCCCACGCGCAACTCATTCACAAAGTATGTCAATGCCTCCACGCTCGGCGGCAGCTTTTCCGCGCCCTTCGCCGCATTTGCCACGGCTTCATCGAGAAACACCCGACTCGTGCGCAGCTCGAAGCCGCCCGTCGGAACCGGGCGCAATTCTAAACCCGCATCAGTGAGTCGCCAGAGCTGATCCGCCGACTGTCGCACCGCCGGCAACTCCGCCGCCGTCAGCAGCAGATTCGCGCGCCCGGCCACTTGCAATCGCCCCTGCAAATCCGCCAGCGGAACAAAAACCGTAAAAGGCGCGACCTGGCTCGCCTGCAAGGCAAAGCGGCCGTATTGCGCGTCATCGACAATCGCGCCGACCGTCGCCCGAATGGCTACATCCTCGTTCTCCTCCCCCGAGAGCGGGGCATCGCGCGAAAAGGCGCTCGGCTTTTCCACGCGCAAAACCAAGGTATCGCCCACCTTCGCCCCGAGCTGCGTCGCCGCGCGCGTATTCAGCGCCAGCTGCCCCGCAGGCAATGCCGGCGCCGCCTCCGGAGCCAGCGCCCAAAACCGCTGATCCACGCCCGCCACCTGCGCACGATTGATCCGGGCCGAGCCATCCGCTCGCGCCAGGCTGCCGCTCACGAGCAATACCGGAGCCGCATTGCCCGCCCCGCCGGCCAGCGAATCTTCCGCATTGTCCCCCGAGCGAAAAAAGCGATCCGTCGCGAGCACGGCCGACCGCGCCATCCCCACCCGATCCAGCGCCTGTTTTCTCAAAGTGGCCTTTACCGAATCACCCACGAGCAGCGCGCCTGTGAGCACCATCGCTCCCAACGCCGCGCCGATGATTACACCGAGGTGAGTACGCCAGTAGAATAACAAACTGCCCCGAAGAATAGTCCACACGCTCATAGCGGATTGAATTTGTTAGTAAGTTAGCGATGCGCCGCTGCCAGATCGGCCGCCACGAGTTTGCCGTCCCGCAATTCCCACGCGCGCTGCATGCGCTGCGCGTGCTCCAGCGCATGCGTCACCATCAGCACCGTCACCCCCTGCTCCTTGTTCAGCGTCGCCAGCAAATCAATCAACCGCTCCGCCGAAACCCGATCCAGCGCGCCCGTCGGCTCGTCCGCCAACAACAACTTGGGCCGATTGATCAACGCCCGCGCCACCGCCGCCCGCTGCCGCTCGCCGCCGGAAAGCTCACCCGGCCGATGATTCCGCCGATGACCCAACCCCACCGCGTCCAGCAGCTCAGTCGCGCGTTTCGTCAGCGTCGCATCATCGCGCCGCTTATCCACCAGCGTCGGCGCCAGCACATTCTCCAGCACCGTGCACTGCGGCAGCAAATGGTGGAGTTGAAAGATGAATCCGATCGTCCCGTTGCGATACTCCGCCGCGGCATCCTCGCTCAGCTGCGCAATATCCTTCCCCTCGATCAAGACCTGGCCCGAGTCCGCCCGATCCAGCGCGCCTACGATATTGAGAAAAGTGCTTTTCCCCGACCCCGAAGGCCCGACAATCGCCGCCGTCTCCCCCGCCGCCATCTGGAAATCTACCTCCTGCAGCACATGCACTTCATCTGCTCCATCGGGAGCCCGGTAGGTCTTCGTGAGTTTTCGTGTTTCGAGGAGCATATCCATGGCAAAATGAGAATCGGCGTGAAGCCAATCCACTGGAGATAATCTCTGCCGAACCACCCCATTCTGAAAAGCTTTCGTTCTTTCAGCCCAAAGGCCGCTCCGGCTTTCCCATTCCTCCTATTCTTCCCATTCCTCCCATCAACCCCCTCTTCTGAAAAATTCTCCCGCCCTACCCCTTGTCCACCTTCCACCGCCGCGCCTTCATCTCAAATCTCGGCAACGTCCCCACCCCCCCCCCCGTCACCGGAATCCTTAACGAAAACGTCGCCGCAAAAACCCGCGCCAACTGCTCCGCCACCGCCGCGCTTTCCGTCTCCACCTCCAGCGCCGCTTCCGCCAGCGCCCCGCGCCGACTGATGTGCACCCGATACTCTCCGATCTCCGGCAACGTCCGGATGAGCGCATCCACCGCGCTCGGGTAAAGATTCACCCCGCGGATCACCACCATGTCATCCACCCGCCCGATGATCCCGCCCGCCAGCGCCGAGCCGTCATACTCCGGACTCCGCAACACCAGGTCCCCCGTGCGATACCGCAGCAGCGGACACGCCGTGCGTCCCAGCGTCGTCAAGACCAGCTCCCCCACCTCCCCATACGGCACCGGCCGGCCCTGCTCCGGATCGATGATCTCCGCAAAATACGACTCGCGAATGAGATGCAGCATCCCTGGCTCGCCCGTATTCTGATAAGCCGTCGGCCCCGTCTCCGTCATGCCGTAGTGATCGAGCACCTCGGCCCCATGCCAGATCTGTGAAATCCGTTCGCGCGTGGAGTGCTGGCTCCCGCCCGTTTCGCCAGCCACGATGATCTTGCGCACCGCCGACCGGCTCAAGTCGAAGCCCTCCTGCGCCGCCGATTCCCCCAGATGCAGCGCATACGTCGGCGTGCAGCAAAGCACATCCGCCTGGTACTCCAGGATCGCCCGCAAGCGCGCCCCGCCACTCAGCCCTCCGCCGGGTAAACACAGATACCCCAGCTTCACTGCTGCCTCGAATCCCGTCCAAAACCCCAGAAAAGGCCCAAACGAAAAAGCAAAATAAATCCGCGCGTCCGGCGCCAGCCGGGCCGCGTGGTAAATCTGCGCCCAGTTGCCCAGCATCCAGTCCCAGCTTTCCGCCGTGTCCAGGATCGCCAGCGGCCGCGCCGTCGTCCCGCTCGTCTGGCAAAAGCGCGTATAGCGCTCCAGGGGAAAGGTGAGATTCGTCCCAAAGGGCGGATTCGCCGTTTGGTCCGCGACCAGATCCGCCTTGGTCGTGAAAGGCATCTTCGCAGAATATTCCTCGAAGCTCGCCAGCTCCGAGGAAAGCCCCGCGGCCTGGAGCCGCGGGGCATAAAACCGATTGGCCGGCGTCAATTCCCCGAGCAGCGTGCGCAACTTCGCGAGCTGCGCCGGCTTCGGCGATTGGATCTCAGCCATGAACTGAATGGATGCGGAAAAACCGCGGCAAAGCGAGCGCTTAGTGCGCCTTCTCGCTCACCGCCGCCACCGGAGCGGAAGCATGGATCGGCGCGCCCGGCTTCTTCGCCGGAGCCGCCGCCGGCTTGTACATCGTCACGAGGCACCCGCCCACTGCCGCCAACACGATGCCAACCCAAAAGCGATAGTCGATCGCCGCGATGCCGCCAGCCGGCGGATGCTGCGCCAGCACCACCACCGCATTCACGATCGGCGCGCCCGCGAAGACGATCGACATGACGACCGTCGGGTTGCCCTTCGCGCCAAAGGCCAGCAGCACGCAGAATGCCCCCACCGCGCCCATGATGCCCGCGATCAACGACCAAGCCATGCCGGGAACCGGGTACTTCCAGTTCGCCCCGCTCAGCACGAGCATGAGGAAGGGCCCGATCACCGCCACGAGGAAGTAGGCAAAGCCGACGAAAAGGAAGGCCTTGTAGCGGCCGTTCGCCGGATCCTGCATTCCCATCTGGCCCGTATGCAGAAAGACTCCGTAAACGCCCCAGGAGACGACGGTCATGAGGGCAAAGACGAGCCAGGTCATCCCGGCGTCTTGTGAACTAGTAGTTGGTGGCATGGTATTTATTTGGTGTGTATTTGGGTAAGGTTTGTCGTTGGGCGCCGTGGAGGCTTGTTAAGCCCGCGCGCGGGCAAATCAAAGGCCGTTTCGGCGCCGCGCGCTCGGGTTTTCCCGACGGAAACGGCGATCTTGCCCGGTCGGCCGCTCGAAGATCAAGGCGATGCTGCGGCCGCCGGCGGTTTGCCTTCGAGCTTTTCCAGCAGTTCCGCCGGCGCTGCCTGCACCGCGGCGCGGATCGGGTCGGGAATCGGGACGGCAGCCAGCTTGCCCGAAGCGGGATCGATCGCGGCGCACACGGCCGTAACCTGCCCGCGCGCGACTTCGGAGCCATCGTCCGTCCGGCGAAAAACGAAGCGATAGCGCACCGAGCGGCTCCGCACTTCCGCCACGACGAGATGGATTTCCGCCTCGTCCTCAAAACGCAGCGGCCGCAGGTAATCGCACGTCGCGCTCACGCGCGGCCAGCCGATGGCCTGCTCCCCTGCCTTGCTGTGAATGGAAAAGCCCAGCGAACGAAAAAAGGCATGCTCGGCCGCTTCCATCATCCGGAAGAAGTTCGAGAAATGCACGATGCCGGCCATGTCGGTCTCGGCAAACTCGACGCGGCGCAACAGTTTGAATTCGTAAGCCATCAGGAAAAGGAGAATGCAACGCCGTCGGAGAGATTCAAGCTGCGACGGGCGCGGGAGCCAGGGCGCGCTGCGTCAGTTCCAGGTACCGAGCCGCCAGCCGCTCGATGGTGTAATCGCGAAAGACCGCTTCGCGTCCCGCCACGCCCAGCCGCCGGACCTTTTCCGGATTCCCGAGCAAATTCTCCCACGCATCCGCGCAGGAAGCCGCCGTCATCGCGTCAAAAAGAATGCCCCCGCCCGTCGCCTCCACGATCTCCGGAAAAGCCGCCACGCGCGGCTGCGCCACCGGCACGCCTGCCGCCAGCGCCTCGACGAGATAAAGCCCAAAGGCCTCGCCATACTTCGCCGGCACCGAAAGAAACGTCAGCGTGCGCAGGAGCTCGATCTTGGTTTCCCGGCTTACATTGGGATGAAACTCCACGCGGTCCAGCACACCCGCCGCGGCCAGTTTCTTCTTCAAGCCGCCGATATATTTTTCATCACCCGAAGTCATCGCCCCAAAACACCGCAGCTTTGTTTTCGGGAATCGCCCCCGCCGCGCCAGCTCGATGAAAGCGTCGACCACCAGCCCCAATCCCTTGCCTTCCGTAAACCGCGCGAGATAACCAATGACCGGCGGTTCCTCCGGCTTGGCCGACGTTTCATAGCCTTCCAGCGAAATGCCATTCGGCACGACTTCGACCTGCTCGGGCCGAAGCTGCATTCGGCGCGCCATGAGTTCGCCGTAAAAGCGGCTCGGCGCGATGAAGGAAACAATCTCCCGCGAACGTTCGGCCAGCGTCTCCCAGCATTGCCGGCTCCAGGGCTGCGGCAATTCATCGACAAAAACATCCTCCCCCTGCAGCGAACATAACACCGGGATCTGCAGCTCCCGCACGATGCGCCGCGCCAGTCCGGCGAGCAGCGCCGTGGAGAGCCAGACCGCATCCGGCTTGTGCTCTTTCAACCATTCGATGAGTTGCTCCAGCTCCTTCGCCTGATTCCCCTCCTCACCGCGCAACATCGAGAGCGTAATATCCGCGACTTCCGGCCCGCCAGTCATCCCGGCCCGCGTCGCCGCGAGGCGCAGGAAACCACGATAGTCGAGCAGCCGATCCAGCCAGCGCGGGGTCTTGCGAAAAAAAGCAAACTTCTGCTGCAGATAGACATTGATGCCGCCGTAAAAAACTTTCGCGCCGGCATTGGTCGAGGTCTCGTCCAGCGTCAGTGGGAGATACATGGGCAGCATCACCGCATCATGCCCTTGGCGAATCGCTTCGCGCGCCAGCGCATTGTCCCGCATGCACACGCCACAGTAGTAGCTCCCGGTCCCGGGAGTGAGCAGCACGATCTTCATTCCCCGCGCAGATCGTAGCAAATGAGCCGCGGCCCGTTCCCCCGCGCATCGCGCTCGTTTTGACAGATATAAAGCAGCCCATGGCTCAGCGCCGGCAGCGTCCACGTTTCCGGCGCGTTGAAAAGCTTGGCCTTCTGGACAATTTTCGCCCCTGCGCGCGAGAGATCCAGCAGCGCGAGATCCCCATTCTCGCCCAGGCACAGCGCCCGGCCATCGGCGAGGAGTAACAAACTGCTCTTCCCAAATTTTCCGCCCAGATCGTCTCGCCACAATTCCTTGCCCGACGCGATCTCATAACAAACCAGCTCCACCAGGCTCGCCGACTGCCCCGCGCTGCCAAAGAGGCAGCCCTCCTTCTGGATCGGCGTCATGAAATACGCGCCGAAGTTATCCGCCTGCCAGGCCGGCTTCGCCGAAAAATCCGGCGCGATCTCGATCATCTCGCCCCCGGAACCGTACGACTCCGTGACAAAGACCCGATTGCCCGCGATCACCGGCGACGAAGCGCTCACCGATTCCGCCACCGGCGCGCGATGCGCCGTCGCATTCAGCACTTCGCCCGTCTTGGCATCGATCGTCAGCAGTCCTCCCGTCGGCGGCCGGCTCTCGCCGCCCGCAAAAACCAGCGCGCATTCGCGTCCGTATAGCGTGGCCGGGATGGGCGAGGCATAGCTTGCGCCCCATTCGTGCTTCGCCGTCCAGAGCGTCTTGCCTGTGCTTTGCTCCAGCGCCGCCACACAGACGTCGCCTTTGCCGCCGAGATTCAGGATCAGCCGATCCGCGCCCAGCGCCAGCGGGGTCGAGCCGCGTCCGAAGAAATTTGGGACCAACTCGAAATCCTTCTCCAGATCCCGCTGCCACAGGATCTTGCCCGTCGCCGCATCAAAGCAATGCAACTGCCCCGTAACCCCCATGATGAAAACCCGGTCGCCGGAAATCACCGGGCTCGTCCGCGGCCCATCGCTCGCGCCATAGCGATCGCGATACGGCGCGGGATAGGAAAAAGTCCACAATTCCTTGCCCGTCTCGCGCTCCAGGCAATCCAGCGTTTCCTTGCCGTCCACCCGGTGAAACAAAAACAAACGATCCCCCGCGATCGAGGGACAAGACCATCCCGCGCCTTTCTCGATCTCCCACACCCGCGCCGGACCGTCCTTCGGCCACTTTTCCAAAATATGCGTCTCCGCGCTCGCCGCATTGTTATTCGGCCCGAGAAAGCGCGGCCAGTCGTCCGTCTTCGCGCCCGCGGCCAGCGGCTTCGGCGCTGCGTGCAGGACCGCCGCCGCGCGTTCCTCCGCGCGCGCCGGGACCAGGGTCCACCCGGTGAGGGCGACAAGCGCGAGCAGGCTGGCGATCCGCGAAGCCATCATGCTGCAACGGGCGTTCGTCCGTGAGTGAGCGGAGCCGGCAATTCGGCAAATTCATTGATCGCCGCAAAGAGCGCGGCGTACTTCTCCTCGAAGAGATCGCCGATGAGGCAATCCGTGAGCAGCGCCTTGTGTTGCGGATAGTGTTTGAGCATGCGGCCGAACGAGAAATTCGTGTCGTAAAAGGCGTAAACGAGTTTCCGCATGTTTTCCAGCGCAACACAAGTTTGCTCACCATACTGCGTGAAGCGCTGCGCAGTCGTGTCGCCCGCCTCCAGCGCCTCGTCCACGGCGTCCGCCGCCAGTTCGCCCGTCTTCAGCGCCAGGAAAACCCCGCTGGAAAAAACCGGATCGAGAAATGCAAACGCATCGCCCGCCAGCACCAGCCCATCTGCCGCGCAAAATTTCGACCGATAAGAAAACTCGCTCGTGACGAAGTATTCCCCCTTCTGCTCGCCCACCGAAAGATGATCCGCGATCCAGGCATTCCGCTGGATCTCGCGCTCCAAAATAGCCTTGGGATCCTTCGATTCGGAAAACAAATAATCTTTCTCCGCCACCACCCCCACGCTCACCACATCGCCGCGCAGCGGGATGTACCAAAACCACCCGCGATCGGCCACATAGGCCACCGTCGTATTTCCTTCATCGATGCCCGGATCCCGCTTCGCCCCGCGATAATAAGTCCAGATCGCCAGCTTATTCAGCGCAGGATCCCGCACCCGCCAGCCTTCCTTCGCCACCGCCACCTGATTCCGACCGGAAGCATCGATGGTCACCGGCGCATAGGCTTCAAAAGCCTTCCCCTCCGCATCCGTCGCCGCCACCCCGATCACGCGATCCGACGCATCGCGCAGCACCTGCCGCACCGCCGTCTCTTCATGCACCTCCGCGCCCTTGGCCCGCGCATTGTTCAGCAGCATGAGATCGAAATCCGCCCGCTCCACCTGCCACGTCGTGGAGCTGGGATGATCCGTGTGTTGGAAAAAATAGAAAGGCGCCGACTGCCGCGCATCCTGCGTCACGAATTGCACGCTATATTTCTTCACGAAAGCAATCTTCTCCAGCTCCTCCAGCACCCCCAGCCGGTTCATCGTATACCAGCAAAAAGGCATGAGCGACTCACCCACGTGATACCGCGGAAACTTCTCCTTCTCCAGGAGCAGCACATTTCGGCCCTTCTCCGCAAGCAGCGCGGCCGCAGTAGACCCGGCGGGACCTCCGCCGATGACAATAACGTCGTAGTGGTTTCGAGCGATCATGGCTTAAAAATTTGCAATGGCAGTGAATCCAAAAAAGAAAGCATCCGCCTCATACCTCCCATTCTTCCTATCATTCCCATTCTTCCCATCTCTCCCTAGCAGTCGCAGGCATCGCTTTCTCATAGCTCCAGCGCCCTAAGGCCGCAACAGCTCCACGATCCGCGCCAGCAGCCGCCCATCATCCGTCACCAGCTCATTGCTCCGCCCATAAAACACCCCCGTCGCCGCCGCGCTGAAAAGCATATTCATCTCGATATCCGGCCCCATCTTGAAAAACCCCCGCGGCTCCGAGTGATACCGCACCCCGTGGCTATTCAGCAACCCGCCCAGCGGCAAATGCTCCTCCAAAATCAACTGCCGCAACCCCGGCTCAAACGCATCCAGCTCGATCTGGATCGCCCCATACTCCACCGGCAGCCGCTTCTCTTCCAGATGCAGGATCACCTCCCGCCGATACACCGTCGGCGTGTGCTCCCGCTGCAGGATCTGCAATACCAGATCCCCACCGTGAAAAGCCTCCAGCCGCGAAGTCATGTCCCCGTCGTGGACGAGCAGCCGCCGATAAGGCTCCGGCATCGCCGCGCCGTCGATCACCTCGTACGAGGGCATCGGTCCGCCACACATCTGGCGGAATAGCGTCAGCGGATAGAGAAGATCAGTGGCTGTCTCCGTGATGGTCATGTGTAGCGGGCGTGTTGATGCTCAGGCAGGAAAAAGGCGTGCAGCAGCGTATCCACCTTCAGCAGCGCCGCCCGGGAGAGGACGATCCAGTCGCCCTCCAGCGTCGCCAGCCCCCGCCGCTGCATGTCGTCGATCTGCTGGGAAAAACGCTCCACCGGATCCAGGCCAAATTTCTCCCGGAAATACGCGCGCCCCACCCGTCCCAGTTTGAATTGCAGGATCAGTTCGCGAATCATCCGCTCCTCCGGCGTCGTCGCCATCGCCCGGGACACGGGCATCTCGCCGCGCTCCACCGTCTCGATGTACTCGCCGATGTCGGCCAGATTCTGGAAATGCACCCCGCCGATGTGGGAAAACGATGACACCCCCGCGCCCACCAGATCCGCGCCCTTCCATAGCTCGTCGCGATAGAGAAATTTCGTCTTCTGCGGATCCCGCACCGCCGTGTAGCCGCTGGTCACCGTATACCCCGCCTTTTCCAGCTCGGCAAAAGCCTCGTCCACCCAGGCCCGCTTATGCTTCCACGTCGCCACCGGCGCCGCCAGTTTCCCCTCAGTCTTCATCGTCTTGTAGATGCCCGTATTGTACGGCACCTCCATTTGGTAAATCGTCACGCTGTCCGGCTGCAGCTCCACCGTCTGCCGCACATTTTCCCGCCAATTCTCGTCCGTCTCCTCCAGCATGCCCGCGATGAGATCGATATTGATCTGCGGAAAGCCCACCGACCGGGCGAAATTGTAGGCCCGGAAGATCTCGTCCCGCCGATGCGCCCGGCCATTGATCTCCAGGATGTGCGCGTCGAAGTTCTCCACCCCCAGCGAGAGCCGCGTCACCCCGATCTCCTTGAGCGCCGTCAGCTTCTGCTCCGTCAGCGTCCCCGGCTCCGCCTCGAAGGCCACCTCCTCCGCCTCGTCCCAGGGGAGCAGTTCCTTCATCCGATCCGTCACCGACCGCAGCTGATTCACCGACAAATAGCTCGGCGTCCCCCCGCCAAAGTAGATGAACCGCGGCTTGCGCCCATTGATGAACGGCGACCGCGCATACACCTCCAGCTCCTTCATCCCCGCGTCCAGATACCGGGCGATTTCCCCCGCATTTTTGTCCGTGTAGACGCGGAAATAGCAGAAATGGCACCGCTTCCGGCAAAAGGGAATGTGGAAATAGACGCCGAGCGGCGTCTCCTTCGGCGACGGCTTGCTGATCAGTTCACCGACGTATTTGGCATTCCCGGCGGACCAGAAATGGAAAGGCGGATAATTGGCGACGAAATAATTTCCGGCGGTCGTCTCGTCGTCGTCATGATCGAGCAAACGCTCGATCGTCTCTGGGGCTTCAGGGCTGCTGCTCATGTGGGTACTGGGATTCGGCAACGCGGCCCAAAGGCGGCCGTTCAGCCGAAGGCTCGCGCACAAGCCGCGAGAACGCAACGGAAATAGTGTGTATGCGTATTAAATCCGCGGAGGGGGTGGATCTTAGGGCGAGCGAAGATGGAGACCGGAAATCCGGCCTGAATGAACCGGCGACCGTCCGAGTCGATATCAGATCTCCAGAGATCTTTGGCTCGCCGCCCAAAAATTTAAAGTTGGAACGCCGCTGAGCCTCTCGTCCGATTCTAAGCAAAGCATCTACGGAATTGCCTTCGCAGCCCCAATTGAGCAGTCTGGACTCAAATGGCTAGGCAAACTTCGACGTCTGAATCTCCGGAACAAATTGCCTTGGATCGCATTGAAAAGGCGCGACGCACGAAATTGCTACACCTCAATTTAGGGGGGCTGGGCATCACCCATTTGCCTCCGGAAATCGGTCAGCTCTCCTCTCTTCAGGAGCTTTACCTCCAAAACAACCAACTCACGGCTTTGCCTCCGGAAATCGGTCAGCTCTCCTCTCTTCAGGAGCTTTATCTCCAAAACAACCAACTCGCGGCTTTGCCTCCGGAAATCGGTCAGCTCTCCTCTCTTCGGTTGCTTGACCTCCGTATCAACCAACTCGCGGCTTTGCCTCCGGAAATCGGTCAGCTCTCATCTCTTCAGAACCTTTACTTCAGTTCCAACCAACTCGTGGCTTTGCCTCCGCAAATCGGTCAACTCTCCTCTCTTCAGGAGCTTTTCCTCGGTAGAAGTAAGCTCGCGGCTTTGCCTCCGGAAATCGGTCAGCTCTCCTCTCTTCAGTCGCTTTACCTCAGTGCCAACCAACTCGCGGCTTTGCCTCCGGAAATCGGTCAGCTCTCCTCTCTTCAGTGGCTTTACCTCAGTGCCAACCAACTCGCGGCTTTGCCTCCGGAAATCGGTCAGCTCTCCTCTCTTCAGGAGCTTGACCTCAGTGCCAACCAACTCGCGGCTTTGCCTCCGCAAATCGGTCAGCTCTCCTCTCTTCAGGAGCTTTACCTCAGTGACAACCAACTCGCGGCTTTGCCTCCGGAAATCGGTCAGCTCTCCTCTCTTCGGAAACTTTACGTCACTTCCAACCAACTCGCAGCTTTGCCTCCGGAAATCGGTCAGCTCTCCTCTCTTCAGGAGCTCCGCGCGCAACAAAACCTCTTAACCGCATTGCCCGAATCGCTCCGTGGACTGCCTCGACTAGCGAAACTATTTCTTCACGCCAACCGAGCGCTGCGCCTCTCGCCTTCGATTCTCGGACTTGACGAAGAGGACGACGACGATGACGACGACGACGACCGCCCATTCGCCTCGCCAAAATCGATTCTTGATTTTTATTTCAGCCGCGAAGCCGGAGCGACACGCCCGCTCAACGAGCTAAAACTAGTCGTCGTAGGACGCGGCGGCGTTGGCAAAACGAGTGTTGTCAGCGCGCTGCAGGGCCATTCATTTAACGACGCCGAAACGAGCACCCCTGGAATCGCCCTTTGCGACTGGGAGATGGACGCCTGCAAAGGCGAACCCGTCACCGCGCACATCTGGGATTTCGCCGGCCAGGTCATCACCCACGCCCTGCATCAGTTTTTCTTCAGTGTTCGCAGCATCTACATCCTCGTTCTCACGGGTCGCGATAACCGCGAGCGCGATGATGCCGAATACTGGCTTCGCCTCGTCAAGGCCTTTGGCACAGACGCAGACGGCCAGGGTCCGCCAGTAATCGTGGCACTCAACAAGTGGGATGTGGCTGGCTGTCGGCCTCGTCTCGACCGCGGAGCACTGAAGGAGCGTTATCCCTTCATCCGCGGCTTCATTGAAACCGACTGCAAATCGAGAAAAGGCATCACAAAACTCAAGACCGCGCTCTGCAGGGAAGCCGATCGACTCAAATGGGTGCGCGAACCTTTTCCTGCAGCCTGGGCGGCAATTCGGCGCCGCCTTGCCGCCGGAAAGAAGAAACAACCGCACCTCACCTATGCCGAATTCCGCGCGCGCTGCGCGGGGGAAGGCATCACCGATCCGTCCCAGCAGGACTCGCTCGCAGAAATCCTGCACAACCTCGGCGCAGCCCTGAATTACCGTATGGATCCCCGTTTGCGTGAGGCAACAGTATTGGTTCCGGAGTGGCTCACCAGGAATGTCTATGCGCTCATGCGCCGAGCCGAAAAAAAAGCCGGTGTCCTCAACCAAAGTGATATCGACGCCACGCTGGAAAAGGAAAAGGACGCGGCGATGCGCAAATATTTGGTCCGCATCATGGAGCGTTTCGAGATCGCCTACACGGCTCCCAAAGCGGATGCCAAATTCTGGCTGGTGCCCCAGGCGCTGCCCGATGAACAGCCCAAGGAAGCAGAAACCTTTCGCGACGCCAAGGACGTCACACGCCTGCGCTACACCTATCCAGCGCTCCCGGAAGGCTTGGTCGCAAAGGCGATTGTGCGGCTGCACGAATTCATTGAAGAGTTGGACGAGAAAAAGCTCCAATGGGCAAGCGGCGCCATCCTGAGCCGCGAAGGCGCCCGCGCCCTGCTTCGCACAGAACCGCAGGACCGCCAGGTCATGATCACCGTGTCTGGTCCGGAAAAAGCCCGGCAACAACTCGCCGGCCTCTGCCGAAACGAAATGCGCGACATCCACGCCGAAATTCGCGGCCTCGACCCGCTCGAGGAAACCCAAGTCGAAGGGGAATGGGTCTCCACAAGAGCTCTGGAAATCGACGAACAAAACGACCGACCGACCGGCATCTCGACCAAAGACCGTGGGACGCTGCTAATCGATCCCACCCAGCCCAACAACGCCTACTCCAAAAAGCCCGCTCGTTCCGACGACATTTGGAAGCCGACCGTCTTCGTCAGCTACTCCAAAGACAATGTCTCGCAACGCAAACGCCTGGAATCGGAACTGAAAATCCTCCAGAATGAAGGCTTGTTAAATCGCGCCTGGCACGACCGCATGATCGCTCCCGGAGATAAATGGAATGACGTCATTCAGCGCGAACTCTCCGAAGCAGACGTCATCATCATCCTGGTAACCAGCGCGGCTCTGTCCACCGACTACATCACCGAGCACGAAATCCCCAAAGCTCTGGAACTCCACCGCGCCGGCAAAACCATCGTTGTTCCGGTAATTCTGGAAAAATGCCGCTGGGAAAAAACCGCATTGGGCGAACTCAATGCGTTGCCTGAAAAGGCAAAGCCCGTAAGCGCGTGGACCCGATCGTCCCACGCATGGAACACCGTATCGAATGGCTTAGCGACCGTCTTTGAAAACTTGATGAAAACAAAGCCAAACGCGCGCAATATTCGCATGTCAGGGCTATGACTCAGCCTTTGCCTCACCCACAAGCGCTCCGCATCAACACCAGCGCTCGGCGCTACCCACGGTTTCTCGTGACGAATCTCTGATTCGTCACGCACTGAGGAGCGAAACTCCGTTTCGCAGGCGGGGGTGTCTGCGGGTGGTGCACGACCTGGAGATTCCGTGCAGCTCCGAACCACGCCAAACCTCCGGACCACCCACAATCTCTCGTGACGAACCTCTGATTCGTCACGCGCTGAGGAGCGAAACTCCGTTTCGCAGGCGGGGGTGTCTGCGGGTGGTGCACGACCTGGAGATTCCGTGCAGC
>FTCB01000991.1_pt1 | contig 26777 bp, 20 predicted proteins | sample 1639431 | NCBI WGS metagenome assembly FTCB01 (sample SAMEA3914864, study PRJEB12502) | metagenome | biome: forest; material: soil | place: USA | collected 2012-03-12 | depth 0.3 m
ACCGTGTAGGGGCGCGTGGGATTCGTGGAGGACGGCAGCACGTTCATCTCGCCGCACACGCGCATGATGTCCGGTGCGTGGCCGCCGCCCGCGCCCTCGGTGTGGAAGGTCGCGATCGATCGGCCCTTGATGGCCGCTACGGTGGCTTCGACGAAGCCCGCTTCGTTCAGCGTGTCGGTGTGAATGGCCACCTGCACGTCGAATTCGTCGGCCACGCCGAGGCAGCAATCGATGGCCGCGGGCGTGGTGCCCCAGTCTTCGTGCAGCTTCAGCCCGATAACGCCAGCGCGCACTTGCTCGCGGAGCGGCTCAGGCGTGGAGCAATTGCCCTTGCCGAGAAAGCCGAGGTTCATCGGGTACTGGTCCGCAGCCTCCAGCATGCGCCGGATGTTCCAAATGCCGGGCGTGCACGTCGTCGCGTAGGTGCCGTGCGCGGGGCCGGTGCCGCCGCCGATCATCGTGGTGATGCCGCTGGCGAGCGCGTGGTCGATTTGCTGCGGGCAGATGAAATGGATGTGCGTATCGATGCCACCCGCGGTGACGATGCAGCCCTCGCCCGCGATCACTTCCGTGGCCGCGCCCACGGCCATGCCGGGCGTGATGCCCTGCTGGATGCCCGGATTTCCGCCGTGGCCGACGCCCACGATGCGGCCGTTTTTCACACCGATGTCAGCTTTGATTACGCCGAGCACAGCATCGATGATCGTGGCGTTGGTGATGATGAGGTCGAGACACTCGGCATCGAGCGCGGTGGGCGACTGGCCCATGCCGTCGCGAATCACTTTACCACCGCCAAACTTCACCTCATTGCCGTAGCCGCCGGCTTCCGCGATGAGATCGCGCTCCACCTGGATGAGCAACTCCGTATCCGCCAGCCGCACGCAGTCGCCGACGGTCGGGCCAAACATGTCGGCATACTGGCGGCGGGAGAGATGAAGAGGCATGGGATTTCTGATTTATGATTGATGATTTACGATTTCTCCCCGGCTCGCCCGAGCCCTCCGGCAAATCATCAATCGTAAATCGTAAATCATAAATCCGTTCACAGTTTGCCGTTCACTTTCGCATTCAGGCCGAAGACTTCGCGATGGCCGGAGAGGGCGACGAGTTCGACGTCGCGGGTATCGCCGGGTTCGAAACGGACGGCGGTGCCGGCGGGGATGTTCAGGCGGAAGCCGCGCGCGGCTTCACGGTCGAAGGCGAGGGATTCGTTGACTTCGTAGAAGTGGAAATGGCTGCCGATCTGGATGGGACGGTCGCCCTTGTTCGCGATGCGGAGGATTTTCGTCGCGAGGGTGAGGTTGGCCGGGAGTCCGGCGGGGTCTTCGACGACGATGATTTCTCCGGGGATCATGGGCGGTGCGTGGAACTTTCGAATGGGCGGAGCGCTCCTTGGGGCGTCGAGCCGCTCGAACGCGGTACTTTGAATACTCCCGCCTTCATCGGATCGGCTGGTGCACGGTGACGAGCTTGGTTCCATCGGGGAACGTCGCTTCGACCTGCACCTCGTGAATCATTTCGGGCACGCCTTCCATTACGTCGGCGCGCTTTAAGATGGTGGTGCCATAGCTCATCAGGTCCACGACGCTGCGTCCATCGCGCGCGCCTTCCATGATTTCGTAGCTGATGATGGCGATCGACTCCGGGTAGTTCAACTTGAGTCCCCTGGCCTGCCGGCGCCGCGCAAGATCCGCGGCGACTACGATGAGCAATTTCTCGGTTTCGCGCGGAGCCAGGTGCATCGGATTAAAGGACTCCCGCGCCCATCAATACGGCGGCGGCGAAAATTGCCGCACCGGCGAAACGAAGCGCACGGCTCTGGGCCAGGCGCTGCAGGCCGAGGCCACCAAGAACACCCGCGCCGTGCAGGACAGCAGTGGCCAGGACGAAACCGGCGGCCGTGAATACGCCGCTGCCATTGGCGGGCATTTCGATGCCGTGCGCCTGGCCGTGGACGAAAGCGCTCGCCGCGACCACGGCGACGCTCGCCGCGAGAGGCAGCCGCACGGCGAAGGCGATCAGCGCGCCGAGCGCGAGCACGGAGGCGAGGATCATTGGCTCCATCATCGGAAGCGCCACGCCGCTCATGCCGAGGGCGCCGCCGAGGCACATCGTGCCGACGAAAGCGGTGGGCAGCAGCCACAGGGCGCGGCCGCCGAGCTGCACGGCCCACAGGCCCACGGCCACCATGGCGAGCAGGTGATCGAGCCCGGTGAAAGGATGCAGCAAGCCCCAGCCGATGCCGCCCACTTCATGGCCGGTGTGGCCGGGATGGGCGTGCGCGAGCGTGGGCGCGAAGGTGAAAGCGAGCAGAGCGAAAGCGCTGGTGGTGTATTTCATGTGGGCGTTCTTACACAGTGAGATGCTTTCTGACAACCTGGTCCGTGAGGTCCGCGATCGGCCCGCTCGCGACCACCGCGCCGCGGTCCATGATCGCGAAAACGTCGGCCAGTTCCTTGCAGAAATCGAGATACTGTTCCACGAGCAGGATGCTCATTTTTCCCTCGCTTCGCAGCATGCGGATGGTCTCGCCGATTTGGTCGATGATGTTCGGCTGAATGCCCTCGGTGGGCTCATCGAGGATGAGGAGCTTGGGGTCCGTGAGCAGCGCGCGGGCGATGGCAAGCTGCTGCTGCTGGCCGCCGGAGAGCATGCCGCCTTTGCGGGGCAGGAAATCCTTCAGGATCGGAAAAAGGCCGTACACGCGCTCCAGCTTCGCCTTTTTGTTCGCCGCCTTGCCCTGCGCGCGCATGCCGATGTCGAGATTCTCTTCCACCGTGAGATGCGGAAAAATATCGCGCCCCTGCGGCACGTAGCCCATGCCGCCCCGCGCGCGCTGCTCGGGCCGCTTGCGCGTCACCACTTCGCCGTCGAGCACGATGCTGCCGGCATCGGTGCCCTGCAGGCCCACGATGCTTTTTAGCGTGGTCGTCTTGCCCACGCCATTGCGGCCCATGAGGCAAAAGACGCTTTTGTCCGGCACCTCGAAAGTCACTCCGCGCAGGATCTGGCTGCCGGAAATGGAAACGTTGAGCGATTGGACGGTGAGCATGAAATCGAAAATCAGTGCCGCTGTTTCCGTCCGAGATAGCTCTCGATCACGCGTTCGTCGTTTTGCACTTCGTCCACGGAGCCTTCGCAGAGGATGTGGCCCTGGTGCAGGACGGTGACTTTGCGGCCTTGCGAAATCTGGCGGACGAAGGTCATGTCGTGCTCGATAACGACGATGCTGTGTTTCTCGCCCGCGAGGCTCAGCAGCAGTTCACCGGTCTTCGCGGTCTCCTCGTCCGTCATGCCGGCGGCGGGCTCGTCGACGAGCAGCAGCTTGGCGTTTTGCGCGAGCAGCATCCCGATTTCGAGCCACTGCTTTTGGCCGTGCGCGAGCGTGCCGGCCTTGCGGTGGCGATGCGCGGCGAGGTTAATAGTTTGCAGAATCGCATTGAGGCGATCCGTCTCGGTGCTGCTCAGGCGTGCCAAAAGCGAGGCCCACACGCCGCGGCTGCCTTCCAGCGAAAGCACCAGATTTTCCCATACGCTGTGATCGGTGTAGACCGTCGGCGTCTGGAATTTTCGCCCGATGCCGAGCCGGTAGATCTCATATTCCGACATCCGGGTAAGGTCGTGCTTGTTGAGATACTCGATCTTGCCCTCGTCGGGCTTCGTGCGGCCGGTGATGATGTCGAGGAAGGTGGTTTTTCCCGCGCCGTTCGGGCCGATGACCGTGCGCAGCTCGCCCACGTCCATGTAGAAATTGAGGTCGCGAATCGCTTTGAAGCCGTCGAAGCTTTTGTTCACGCCCTCGGCGGCGATGATGAAGGGACGCTGGCTCATGGGGCGATGGAGGCTCCTCCCGATTTCGCCACCTCCGCCGCAGAATCCACGGCGTCTTCTTTCTTTCGCCGCGACAGCCAGGCGCGAATCTGCCCGGGCACGCCCACGATGCCCTTCGGCATCAGCAGCACCACGAGAATGAACATCACGCCGAGAATGATGGGCCAGAGATCCGGATAGGCGCGCGAGGCCCAGCTCTTCATCGCATTCACGGTCACGGCGCCGATTACCGGCCCGAGCAGCGTGCCGCGGCCGCCGAGCGCCACCCACACGATGATCTCCAGCGATTTCGCCGTCTCCATTTCGCTCGGGTTGATAATGCCTACTTGCGGCACATAGAGCGCGCCAGCGAGACCCGCGATGATCGCGCAGAGTACGAAGACGAAGAGTTTGTAGTTCGCCGCGGCATAGCCGGAGAAGAGCACGCGGGTTTCGCTGTCGCGCACGGCGCGCTGCACGAGGCCGAATTTCGTTTTCGTGAGCCAGCGGCACAGCAGATACACGCCGAGCAAGAGCACCCCCGTGGCGATGAACAGGCCGCGCACCGTGCCGTCCTGCCGCAGATCGTGGCCGAGGATGAATTTGAAATCGGTAAAGCCGTTGTTGCCGCCCATGAGCATGTCATTGCGGAAGAACAGCAGGCAGGCGCCATAAGTGAGCGCCTGCGTGAGGATGGAAAAATACACGCCCTTGATGCGCGAGCGGAACGCGAGGAAGCCGAAGACCGCGGCCACCACGGCGGGCAGCACGATGACCATCAGCAGCGCAAAGGCGAAACTGGAAAACGGCACCCAAAAGCTGGGGAGCTGCTCCCAGCCGAGGAACACCAGGAAGTCCGGGATCGGCTTGTGGTACTGGCCCAGGTCGCCGATCATGCGCATGAGGTACATGCCCATCATGTAGCCCCCGAGCGCGAAGAACAGCGCCTGGCCGAGGCTGAGCAGCCCGGTGTAGCCCCACAGCAGATCGACGGACATCGCGAGCACCGCGTAGCAGAGATATTTTCCCCACAGGCCCACGGTGAAAATGTCCACCATCCCCGCTGCATTGAACGCCAGCATGAGGACCATGAAGCCGACAATGGCAGCCACCACGGAAAAGACTTCGATTTGGGTACGGCGCGCGTTCACTAGCTTTCGAGGCTGCGGGATTTGGTGGTGAAGAGGCCGGCGGGTTTCCACTGGAGGAAGAGGATGATCGCGCCGAGCACGATGATTTTTCCGAGCACGGAATTGCCGAGGTATTGCTCGAGCGATTGGTTGGCCATGCCGATGCCGAGCGCGCTCAGCACCGTGCCGAGCAGATTGCCCACACCGCCGACGACGACGGTCATGAAATTATCCACAATGTATTCCTGGCCCATGCGAGGCCCGACGGTCCCAATCTGGCTCACGAAGGCTCCGGCGAGCCCCGCGAGGCCGCTGCCAAAAGCGAAGGTCAGCATGTTTACGCGCTCGGTGCGCACGCCCATGCAGGCCGCCATCTGGCGGTTTTGCATCACCGAACGAATGAGCAGGCCGAGCGGTGTCTTTTTCAAAAGCAGCTGCGTGCCCGCGACGATGGCGATGGCGAAGCCGATGACGAAAACGCGGTTCCAGCCGATGCCTACATCGTTCCAACTCCAGCTTCCGCTGAGCCAGGTCGGCGAGGTGACGGAGACGTTGTTCGAGCCGAAGGTGAGCTTGAAAAGCTGCTGCAGCACGAGCGACACGCCCCACGTGGCGAGGAGCGATTCCAGCGGACGGCGGTAGAGAAAGCGAATCACGCTCCGCTCCAACGCCAGGCCGGCGATGGCGGCGACGAGAAAGCTCAGCGGCAGCGCGGCGACAAAGTACCAGCCGAAACTCGGCGAATTTTGGAGGCCCAGGCCAGGAATGGAGAAGTGCATCCCGAAGGGCGACGCTTCAAATCCGGTCCCAAAAACGCACTGCACCACGTAGGTCGTGTAGGCGCCGATGGCGATCATCTCGCCATGCGCCATGTTGATCACGCCCATCAGACCGAACGTGATGGCCAGGCCGATGGCGGCGATGAGCAGCACGCTGGCGCTGCTGATGCCGCGAAAGGCCGTGCCTGCGCCATTCACGAAAGACACGTGGCTGGCGATTTTGTTGAGCGCCGATTCCGCGGCGGCTTTGACAGGGGGGTTCACTGGCGCGGCGGCCACCTGCTTGAGAACGTCCTGCGCAGGGATGTAGCCCATGTCGCCCAGTGCATTGCAGGCAGCGATCTTCACCTCATCGCCGGCTTCCACCTTCGCCTCGGCCCGGGTCTTTTCGTCGTAGTCCTGCAACTCCTCGTCGTCATCGTAGTCGGAGGTGTCCTCCGCGCCGTCGGGCTTCAGCTTCTTGAGTTTGAGCTGCGTGATGGCGATGCCGGCGGTGAGCGCGCGTTTCACGCGTCCGTTCGTTTCTTTGCCCAGGCGGGCCTGCAAAATCGGGATGCGGATTTTCTTTTGCTCGGCGCCCATCATCTCGGCGAGGAGCAGCCGCTCCTTGTCCTCCGGCGAATTCAACCGGATGCGATCCATTACCACCTTCATCGCCTCGCGCATGACGCCGTCGCACTCGGCGGCATTGAGGTCCGAGGCCAGCAGCAGCAGCGGCTTGCCCTCGGCGTCCTTCATTGGTTCGTCCGTCAGAAATTTGTGAGCGAGCTGGGTCTCGGCGCTGTCCTTCGCGTTTTTCTTGGGCTCGAGGGTGACCAACGTTTTCACGCCGTCGGCGTCATAGACGAAAATCTCGCTGTTCTTCCACTGCTCCAGCAGTTTGCCGATCTCGGGCGATTCCTGCGCGGCCATGGCGCGGATGAATTTGCGCTGCTCAGCGCCGTCCTCGATGGCGATGGCTTTGGCGATCAGCTCGCGCTTGGTTTCGGCCGAGACTGGGAGGATGAAAAGGGAAACGAGAAGGGCGAAGGCGGAGAAAAATTTTAGAGCTAGCGCCCGATACGCGGGACGCAGTCTGGAGTGCGGTGCCTTGGCACTGCTCTGCGGCAGGGCGCGGCTTGTCGCGCGTGGAAGGGACACCTTTCGTACCTCGTCTGGCTCTCCCACCGCGCGCAGCAAGCTGCGCCTTCCACAAAGCGGTGCCAAGGCACCGCACTCCAGATTACGCCCCGTGGCGATGGAAGCGCGTTCAAGTTTCTGCCCTGAAATTTCGCTGCGGGATTTTGGCATTTTTCCAAAAATCAGTCGGCTGCTCACCGCAAGGGCGGGCCCCTCTTCGAGGCCCGCCCCAGGGTGAATTGGAATCTGCAAAGCGCGGAATGCGCGCTATGGCTACGGCGCTGCTACTTTGCGGCCGTCTTCGCCTTGAAGGTGCCCTTGAGCCACGGTTCGCCGAACACACCCGGGAACTCCTTCAGGATCTTGAACTGCCCGTCGGCCTTGGTTTCACCGATGTAGACGTTCTTCGTCACGTGCATGTTCTTCTGCGTCTTCACCGTGCCGCCCGGGCCGTCGAAGGACACACCGGCCTGGAGCGCGGCGCGGACCTTGTCCACGTCAAAGCTCTTGGCTTTTTCCACCGCGGCCTTCCACAGATAAACGCCGTCATAGCTCAACACCATGGGCGAGCACGTCACGCGGCCTTCCTTCTTGATGCCTTCCACTTTCGTGGTCTTCAGCCATTCGAAAAAGTTCGTGGTGAACTTCTTGTTGGCGGGCGTCTTGATGGACTCGAAATACGTCCAGCAGCCGAGCTGGCCCACGAGCTTGTCGGCGGGCAGCGAGCGGAATTCGTCTTCCGAGATGGAGAATGAAACGACCGGGCACGTCTCCGCGGTCAGGCCGGCGGCGGCATATTCCTTGAAGAACGGAACGTTCGTGTCGCCGTTGAGCGTGTTGATCACGCAGGCCTTGCCGCCCGCGGCGAACTGCTTAATTTCCGCCACGATCTGCTGGTAATCCTGGTGACCGAAAGGCGTGTAGCGGCCGGCGGAGATGATCTTGCCGGACTCGTCTTTCTTGTAGCCGCCGCCGATGTTGTCGAGCGGCACGCCCTTGCTCAGGAGATACTCAAGCAGCACGAGGTTCGTGGTCTGCGGATACACGTAGTCGCTGCCGAGCAGGTAGAATTTCTTCTTCCCCTGCTTGAGCATGTAGTCCACCGCCGGCGTGGCCTGCTGGTTCACCGCTTCGGCGGTGTAGCAGACGTTCTTCGACTCTTCCTCGCCCTCGTATTGCACGGGGTAGAAGAGCAGGCCGTTGTCTTTTTCAAACACGGGCAGCACGGACTTGCGCGAAACGCTGGTCCAGCAGCCAAACACCACGGCGCATTTGTCCTGCTCCAGGAGCTGCTTGGCTTTTTCCGCGAAGAGCGGCCAGTCAGACGCGCCGTCTACGACGATGGGCTCGATCTTTTTGCCCATCACGCCGCCCTTGGCGTTGATTTCGTCGAACGTAAACATGAGCACGTCGCGGAGCGACGTCTCGGAAATGGCCATGGTGCCGCTAAGCGAGTGCAGCACGCCAACTTTGATCGTGTCTTCGGCCTGAGCGAGGGAGACCGAAGCGAGAATGCCGGCGCCAACAGCCAGCGCGCGGAAACAATGAGAGAGTTTCATAGATGGATCGGGATTTACTGGTTAAGAAAGAATCCGCTCCCACGGCTGGTCCCGAGCGTTGTCCCACCACCTAACCACTGCAAACCAAAACAAACCCAACTCCAGGGCGCACACACCAGCGCCCACTTCCAGCACTCCCCATCGACAACTCTCGGTCTGCGTGCTCCTCCGAGACACCACTCTCGGAGGAGCCGCATGACCAACCGCAGCGAGCGGTTTTTTTGATTCATTAGAACGTGATCGCGAGGCCGCCACCGAAGACCCATTCGGTGTCGTTTCCATCGCGCACGGAGCCGCCGCGGGCCGCCGTGTTGAAGTCGCTGGTGCCGGCACCCAGGTAGTAGAAGGTGGCGTTGGCGTTCAGCGTCCAGGCGCCGAAGCATTCCGGGATAAACTTAAGCGGATAGGCCACGTTCAGGCCCGCCGAGAAGTAGCCGAAGCTCTCGTCCTGAATCGCGCCCGTGGACGGATTGAGCGAGCCGTAGAAGTCGTCCGAGCCAAAGCCCGCCTTCAACGGCAGCGAGATGGTCACCGGGCCAAAGGTCTTGGTCGGGTTCAGCGCGATTTCATAATACACGCCCTCGTCGGCACCGGTGCCGGCCTTGTTCTGCACTTCAAACAGCACGGTCACCGAGGGATTCAGCGCAAAGCCGCTGTCGCCCCACCACGCGGAGTCGTTGTAGGCGAGGTTGAGGTTGATGCCGTAGAAGTCGGAGAAGCCGTCGTTCGGGCTGAGGAACGCGTAGAAGCTGGGCGTGAACGTCCAGTTCTTGGCGAAGGTCATCGCGAGGCCGATCGTGTAGTCGAACTCATACCAGTCCCGCGTGCCGCCCGGATGCCCGCCGCTCACCGCGCCGGAGTCCGTGCCGCGCGAGTGGATGGAACTCCACAGGCCGAGGTTGAGGCTGACTTTGTTGAGGAAGCCATCGCCCTCGTAGAGCTTGAAGTACAGGTCGGCGTACGGCTGCGCGATCACCCCCTGATTTTCCAATACCACACCACGGGACACGTATTGCGTCACGAAGTTCACGCCGAGGTCACCGGTGATGCAGGATTCCTTGACGGTCTCGATTGGATTCTTCGGGTTCTTGTCGACGGTCGTCGTGCCGGCCATGACCGACGGGACGGGTGCGAGGGCAAGCGCGGCAAGCGCGCAGATGGTGTTTTTCATCATTGGGTGATTAGGTTGGTTGTATGTGGTGGCTCAGGCAGGTGGCCCGGCTGCTGCCCCCGCTTAGCACGGGTCATACCAGCGCCCAAAAACACCTTTTCCCCAAGACGATGAATCATCCTGAACCCATGTATTGATGCCGCTTTTCGCGTGATCCAAATTTGTTACACTTTCTGCGCAGCGTGTTTTCACCCACGGCTCGCATGGGGTTTTTCATGGAAAGAAAAAACCACCGTGTTGTTTTTTGACCACGCAGATTGGCGAGGTTTTGCGATTTGGGCGGTCCTTGCCGGGCGTAATCCCGAGCCGTCCGCTACATCATCCGCACCGCCACGCCGTTTTCGCCTAGGAAACGCTTCACGTCGGCGACGGTGGTCTCGCCAAAATGGAAGATGCTCGCCGCGAGGACGGCGTCGGCTTTGCCCTCGGCGAGGACTTCGGCGAGGTGCGCCATTTTTCCGGCGCCGCCGCTCGCCACCACGGGCACGCCCACGGCTTCGCTCACGGCGCGCGTGATGGCCAGGTCGTAGCCCTGCTTCGTGCCGTCGGCGTCGATGGAGTTCAGCACGATCTCCCCCGCCCCGAGGCGCACGGCTTCCGTCGCCCATTCGACGGCGCCCCACTTCGTCTCCTCGCGCCCGCCCTTCACGAAAACTTTCCACACACCGGGCGCGGTGCGCTTGCAATCGATGCTCACCACGATGCACTGGCTGCCGAATTTCTCCGCGCCCGCGGTGATCAGATCGGGCGTGGCGATGGCGCTGCTGTTGATGCTCACTTTGTCCGCGCCCGCTTTGAGCATCGTGCTCATGTCCTCCACCGTGCGAATGCCGCCGCCCACAGTGAGCGGCATAAAGCAGCATGCGGCCGTGCGCTCAATCACATCCACCATCGTCGCGCGCTGGTGCGCACTCGCCGTGATGTCGAAGAACACCATTTCGTCCGCGCCCTGATCATTATAGCGCTGCGCCAGTTCCACGGGATCGCCCACATTGCGCAAGCCGCCGTCCTCGGCGCGCCCGAATTGGACGCCGCGGGTGACTTTGCCGTCGTGAACGTCGAGGCATGGAATGACACGTTTGGTAAGCATGGAAAAAAAGACGCGGTGATGTAGCGAGCGTGGTGTGAAACCACAAGTGTTACGCCGCAAGGCAGAGATGTCGCGGTGAATTTTTAAACCGCGTGCCGCCTCCGGTCGCGGGCTGCACCCAATTTCCCCCTCGTCGCATCCGTTCAGGAAACCGGAAGGGCGGTGGCAGCCTCCATTTTTGCCGGGGGGCGGAATCGCCAGGCTCCCAGCCTCCGGCCCAGGCGCAGGGCCGGTTTTTCGATCAGATACCAGCTCAGCGCACCCACGGGGAGACAGACCCCGATGGATGCGCCGATCAGCGCCCACACGCCGGCACGATGCACGCCCCAGCCGATGAGAAGCTGCTGAATCGGAAAGGAGAAAATGTAAACGCCGTACGAAAAATCGCCCACTCGTTCCAGCCCCCGGAAAGGCAGCCGCGCGGCGAGATAGAGCAGCGCGTAGGGAAGCGCGAGGGGCATCACGGCCATCCATGCGCCCAGCCGGGCGCCGGCCACGAGCAGCCCTGTGGCCAGCGCCAACAGGCGCCAATCCCAGCGCAGGTGCGCGCGCAGCCGCCAAAGCAGCATCCCGCCGAGAAAGGCGAGGCCGGAAGTGTTCCAGTAACGCGGCCCCGCGACCAGGGAGCCGAGGCCGAGGGGAAGGGAGGAAAGCCAGCCTGGATTCATGGCGTCCAGGTTGACGATCCCATACCATAGCGCGAAGAGCGCGAAGAGGCCCCATCCCGGCCGCACGAAAGCGCGCCAGAGACAGGCGGCCGCAAGGAAAGCCGCCGCGCTCGAGCCAAAGGCCAGAGGCGCAGTCAGGGCGGCATCTCCAGCGGTGGCGGGAATGAAGAAGCCGAGAATCAAAGACATCACGAATGGCACGGCCAGAATCAATATTCCGAGCAAGAGCGCAAAGCGTCGTGCGAGCCGTCTCGCCAGCACGGCCCCAGCCGCCAGAAGGTAGAAACTGGCCTCCACTTTTATCGACCACAGCGAGCCGTTGACGGTGTGTTTCACCGGATTGCCGTCAAAGAGCGGCACGATTTCGAACTCGTGCGTCTGCAGCGCCCAATTTTCCTCGAAGTAATGCCACGGCGAAGCCGGCCCCTGCGTGAGCTTCTGCCCGTAAGAGAACTGGCCGGGGGCGTGGGCCTCCATCCACCAGGGCGCCACGAGGAAGACCATCACCAACAAATAAACCCAAAACGCGGGCATGATTCGAAAAAAGCGGTGGCACGCGAAGCGCCATAGCGACGAATCGTCGGCCAGGGATTTCGCAATGAGAAAGCCGCTCAAAACGAAAAACCCCTGCACGGCCAGTTCCCGCCCCGCGAGATGGCGCCTCGTCCAAAGGGCGAGCGGTTCCTCGCCGAAGCCGCCCAGGACGAAAGCGTGGCCCACGATCACGAGCAGGGCGAAGAGCAGCCGCAGGAAGGTGAAGCTGTTTTCCCGGCCGATGAGCGGCTGGATGGCAACGGGCAGACGCATATTCCCAAACCCGCGCACGCAATCGGTGTGCCATCCGCGGGAAGTCTGCACTGCGGATTTTATGACAGCATGCGACGAATGATGCGCCTCTCGCGGGATTTCGCCGGGATGAAATGCATAGATGCGACAAAAATATCGATGTTTGTGTCTAAAATATGCCTAAACTAGGACGAAGGGTGCCGCAAATTTTCCTACTTCACCCCATATTTTCGTCTTGAATCTGCGAAAGTCACTGCTTACCCTCTCGATCCGTGGCAGCATCAGGATCGTGAGGTTCGCGCTGCACGGGTTCTATTCGCAAACTATCAACAACCAACAGAGGTCAACCGCCCATGTCAGCCCTCAATCAAACCATCCTCGACCAAACGGAGTCCTTCGCTGGCTCCATGTACCGTCCTGAGCAGGAACACGATGCCTGCGGCGTCGGCCTTGTGGCCAAGGTGGACGGCACCAAATCAAATCGCATTTTGCGCATGGGGCTCGAGTCGCTCTGTGCGCTCGTGCATCGCGGCGCGCTCGATGCCGACGCGAAGACCGGCGACGGCGCCGGCGTGACGACGCAGATCCCGCACAAAATTTTCCGCAAATGGATCGAAAGCCAGGGCAGCCAGCTTTTCAATGACAGCGACCTCGGCGTGGGCGTGATGTTCCTGCCGCGCGAGCGCTACAAGTATGAGCGCGCGCGGCAAATCACCGAGATGGTGATCGCCAAGCGCGGGCTGCACCTCTTCGGCTGGCGCGCTGTGCCGGTGAGCGAAGAATATCTCGGCGACAAGGCCGCGAGCACGCTGCCGCGCATCGAGCACGTGGTGGTGGGCCGTCCGGCGGGGATCGACGACGACGCCTACGAGCGCCTGCTTTTTCTCACGCGCAATGAGATCGAACACATCACGATCACCGATGGGCTGAAGCATTTCTACATGCCGTCCTTCAGCTCGCGGACGATCAGCTACAAGGGCCTCTTCGTCTCGCCCTCGCTGCCGAAGTTTTACAAGGACCTGCAATCGCCGGACTACGAAACCTCGATCTGTCTCTACCACCAGCGCTACAGCACGAACACCTTTCCCACGTGGCCGCTGGCGCAGCCTTTCCGCATGCTCTGCCACAACGGCGAGATCAACACGCGGCGCGGCAATGTGAACTGGATGAGGGCCCGCGAGGCCGAGCTCCAGGCCGGCGCATGGGGCGACGACATTCGCCTGCTGCGGCCCATCATTCAGCCCGGCGGCAGCGACTCCGCGGAGCTCGATAACGCCATTGAAGTGCTGACCATGAGCGGCCGCTCGCTGCTCCACGTGATGACCATGCTCGTCCCGCCGGCGTGGCGCACGGACAAGACCATCTCGCCGCAGATGCGCGCCTTTTACGAATACCACGGCTGCATCAACGAGCCGTGGGACGGCCCCGCGGCGCTGTGCTTCACCGACGGCCAGACCGTGGGCGCCTGCCTCGACCGGAACGGCCTGCGCCCCGCGCGCTACAAGGTGACCGATGACGGCATCCTCGTGCTCGGCTCCGAAGTGGGCACGCTGGTGCTCGACGACAAGAACATCGTGGAAAAAGGCCGCCTCGGCCCGGGCGAGATGATCGCCATTGAAAACGGCAAGCTGCTGAAAGACACGGAAATCAAGGCCCAGCTCGCCGCCGACAAGTGCTATGGCGAATGGCTGAAGCAAAATTCCGTGTATCTCGCCGACGTGGAAAAAGCCACGATTGCCGAGCCTACGGAGGCGCTCGACATCCTCGGCCTGACGCAAAAGCAAATCTGCCACGGCTACACGAACGAAGAGCTGGATCTCATCATCAAGCCGATGGTGCAGACCGGCGCCGAGGCCGTGGGTAGCATGGGCGACGACTCGCCGCTCGCCGTGCTCAGCAGCTCGCCGCGCGTGCTGTATACTTACTTCAAGCAGCTCTTCGCGCAGGTCACGAACCCGCCCATCGATCCCATCCGCGAGAAGCTGGTGATGTCGCTGAACACCACCATGGGCTGGCGGCGCAATCTTTTGGCCGAGACTTCCGAGCACGCGAAGCTCGTGCATTCGCCCACGCCCATCCTGTTTGAAAACGAGCTCTTCGCGCTCCGCACGCTGGAGCCGCGCGGATTCAAGAGCGCGACCATCGACGCCACCTGGCCCGCCGCGGAAGGCGAAGCCGGCCTGGAGAAGGCGATGGAGCGCATCGTGCACGAGGCCGACGCCGCGGTGGAATCCGGCGCGCAACTGCTGATCCTCAGCGACCGCGCCGCCGACCACAACCGCGTGCCCGTGCCCATGCTGCTCGCCATCGGCGGAACGCACCACGCGCTCATCCGCTCCGGCAAGCGCATGAAAGTTTCGCTCATCGCCGACACCGGCGACGCCCGCGACGTGCATCACATCGCCCTGCTCATCGGCTACGGCGCCAGCGCCGTGTGCCCGCACGTGCTCCTCGAGAGCGCGCGCGAGGCGCTCGACAAGGTGCGCGTGTCCACGCAGCAGGCGCTGGTGAAGGCCGGTGAAGACGCCGAGAAGAAGGCGAAGGCCGAGGCCGCCATCAAGGAAGTGCCCGACTACGTCACCGCGCTGAAGAACGTCCGCAAGGCGCTCGAAGACGGCTTGCTCAAAATCATGAGCAAGATGGGCATCAGCGTGCTCGCGAGCTATCGCGGCGCGCAGATTTTCGAAGCCATCGGCCTTGGCGAGAAAGTGGTCGACGCCTGCTTCGACGGCACGCCGTCGCAAATCAGCGGCATCGGTTTCGCCGACATCGCCCGCGAATCGCTCGCGCGCCATCACCACGGCTACGGTGCGCCCATTCCCGCCGAGCAGGTGCTCAAGCGCGAGGACGGCGGCTTCTATCGCTACCGCCCGAAGGCGGAGATCCACGCGGTCACACAACCGGTCATCCAGAATTTCCACTCGTTCGTGAAGACGGGCGACCCGGAGAAGTACAAGTCGTACGTCCAGGCGCTGAAGGCGAACCATCCGATCACTATCAAGGATTTGCTGGAGTTTGCCCCGGCCGGCACGCCCATCCCGATTGAGGAGGTGGAGCCCATCGAGGACATCCGCCGCCGTTTCACCACGGCCGGCATGTCCCTCGGCGCGCTCTCGCGCGAGAGCCACGAGGCGCTCGCCATCGCCATGAACCGCATCGGCGGCAAGAGCAACAGCGGCGAAGGCGGCGAGGATCCCGAGCGCTTCAAGATGCTGCCGAACGGCGACAGCGCCAACAGCGCCATCAAGCAGATCGCCAGCGGGCGTTTCGGCGTCACGGCGGCCTATCTCGCCAGCGCGAAGGAAATCGAAATCAAGATGGCGCAGGGCGCGAAGCCCGGCGAAGGCGGCCAGCTTCCCGGCCACAAGGTCAGCGGCTACATCGCCCGCCTCCGCAACACCGTGCCCGGCGTGATGCTCATCAGTCCGCCGCCGCACCACGACATCTATTCCATCGAGGATCTCGCGCAGCTCATCCACGATCTCAAGGAAGTGAACCCGCGCGCAAAAGTCACCGTGAAGCTCGTCGCCGAAGCCGGCGTGGGCACCGTGGCCGCGGGCGTCGCCAAGGCGCATGCCGACGTGGTGCTCGTCAGCGGGCATGACGGCGGCACCGGCGCTTCGCCGCTCTCCTCCGTGAAATACGCCGGCGCGCCGTGGGAACTCGGCGTGGCCGAGACCCAGCAGGTGCTCATGGCCAATGGCCTCCGCAGCCGCATCGTCCTTCGCACCGACGGCGGCATGCGCAGCGGCGAGGACATCGTGAAGGCCGCCATCCTCGGCGCCGAGGAGTTCAACTTCGGCACCGCCGCGCTCATCGCGCAAGGCTGCGTGTATGTGCGCCAGTGCCACCTCAACACGTGCCCCGTGGGCATCGCCACGCAGGACGAAAAACTGCGCGCGAAGTTCAAGGGCACGCCGGACATGGTGGTGAATTTCTTCAACGCCGTGGCGCAGGAAGTCCGCGAAATCATGGCCAGCCTCGGCATCCGCAAGATGACCGATATGATCGGCCACACGGAACTCATCCGCCAGCGCCAGGTGGAAGGCCACCCGAAGGCGAACACCCTGAAGCTCGACGCGCTGCTCAAAGTGTGCGCGAAGAGCGACCAGGATGCCCGCTATTGCACCGCCAGCCGCAACGACGGCGTGCACGAAGCGCCGCTCGACGACGCCGTGCTGCAGGACGCCAAGGACGCCATCACCGATGGCCGCAAGATGACGCTGAAGTACAAGGTGAAGAACACCAACCGCAACGTGGGCACCAAAGTCAGCGGCGAAATCGGCTATCAATATGGCCGCGAAGGTCTGCCCGAGGGCACGCTCACGCTGGAGCTCAGCGGTTCCGCGGGCCAGAGCTTCGGCACCTTCCTCGCGCCCGGCGTGCGCCTTGTCCTCACCGGCGAAGCGAACGACTACGTGGGCAAGGGCATGAGCGGCGGCGAAATCGTCGTCCGCCCGCCCGCCAGCGCGAAGTTCGCCGCGGAAGACAACAGCATCGTGGGCAACACCTGCCTCTACGGCGCCACGGCGGGCCAGCTTTTTGCCAATGGCCGCGCCGGCGAGCGCTTCGGCGTCCGCAATTCCGGCGGCATCGCCGTGATTGAAGGCGCCGGCGACCACTGCTGCGAATACATGACCGGCGGCGTGATCGTCGTCCTCGGCAGCGTGGGCAAGAACCTCGGTGCCGGCATGACCGGCGGCATGGCCTATGTGCTCGACCTCGAAGGCACCCTGCCCGAGCGCTACAATGCCGCGCTCGTCGTCCACGAAGCCCTCGGCGAAGAAGACGCCGTGGCCGTGAAGCAGCTCATCTACCAGCACCTCGACAAGACCGAGAGCCAGCGCGCCAAAGCCATCCTCGCCGACTGGCCGAAGTACGCGGCGAAGTTCCTGAAGATCCGCCCGCGCAACGCTCCGCCAAAGCCCGCGCCGGTTCCAGCCACCGCGCCCGCGGAAGCGAAGGCATAACGCCACAAAAGTAAGGCGCCCGTTCAAACGTGAGCGCCGTTGCTGGGAGCGCCGACCTCCGGTCGGCCATCCAAAGCATGGCGCGTAGCGCCCGATCAAACAGTTCACAAAAGGCACGAAACCTCAGCGTTTCGTGCCTTTTCGTGTAAACTACAGACCACCCATAATCGGCGCATGAAATAGCGAACGTCCTTCACGCGCTTCGCGCTATGCCCTGGTTGCCGACTGGAAGTCGGCGCTCCCAGCAACGGCGCCGACGTTCGTACATGCGCCCGGCAATTCGGCCGCAACCGATGCTTGCCACCCCGGCCCTCCCTCGCCTCTCCTTTGTCCATGACGCTCATCGACGGCAAGGCCATCGCCCAAAAGATCAACGAAGAAACCCGCTCCGCCGTCGCGGAGCTGAAGGCCCGCGGCATCACGCCCGGCCTGGTGGTGGTCGTGGTCGGCGACGATCCCGCTTCGCACGCCTATGTCCGGAGCAAGGAAAAGACGGCGCGCGAAATGGGCATGCATAGCGTGAAGATCGAACTGCCAAAAGAAACCACGCAGGCCGAGCTCCTGGCGACCGTTCGAAAGCTCAACGCGGATCCGGCGATTCACGGCATCCTCGTGCAGTCGCCGCCGCCCAAGCACATCGATGAGCGCGCCATCGTCGAGGCGCTCGATCCGCGCAAGGACGTGGATGGTTTTCACGCCGTCAATGTCGGCAAGCTCGCCCTCGGCGATCCGGATGCTTTCGTTCCCTGCACGCCGCTCGGCTGCCAGCGCCTGCTCATCGAGAGCGGCATCGAGACCGCCGGCGCCAACGTGGTCGTCCTGGGCCGCTCGATGATCGTCGGCAAACCCATGGCTCTTCTCCTCATGAACAAAGGCCGCGGCGGCGATGCTACCGTTACCGTGGCGCACTCGCGCACCAAGCATCTGGCCGAAGTTTGCCGCGAGGCCGATATTCTCATCGCCGCGATCGGTCAGCCGGAATTCGTGAAAGCCAATATGGTGAAAGACGGCGCGGTGGTCATCGACGTCGGCATCAACCGCGTGGCCGCGCCCGACACTCCCAAAGGCAGCAAGCTCGTCGGCGACGTCGCCTTCGCCGAGGTCGCACCAAAGTGCCGCGCCATCACTCCCGTCCCGGGCGGCGTCGGTCCCATGACCATCGCCATGCTCATGCAAAATACCGTGCTGGCGGCGAAGCGTGCCGGGAAATGAGCGAGATGTGCGGGGCGTAGTCTGGAGTGCGGTGGCTTGCCACCGCTCTGTGGAATGGCGCAGCTTGCTGCGCGCGGCGGGCCGCCTTTGAAGCCGCAGCCGAATCCACCCGACATGACCACCACCAACAAAGCCGCCCTGCTGCTCGTCCTCGGCACCGCCGCCTGGGGCCTCAGCTTTCCCACGGCCAAGGCGGTGATGCAGGCGCAGGCGCTGGTGCTTCCCGGCCACACCGAATGGTTTCATGCGGCCTTCGTGCTCTTCAACCGCATGTTCATCGCGACGTGCATCATGCTCGCCCTGCTGGGCCGCGACATGTTTGGCTTCACCCGCCGGGAACTGCGCCAGGGCCTGGAGCTCGGGCTCTACGGCGGCATCGGCATGCTCTTTCAAACCGATGCGCAGCACTATATCGCCGCCAGCACCTCCGCCTTTTTTACACAGTTTACCTGCGTCTTTGTTCCCCTCGTCATCGCCGTGCGCAGCCGCAAGCTCCCATCGCCCGTGGTTGTCATCGCATGCATCCTGGTGATGACCGGCTGCGTGCTGCTCAGCGGAGTGCAGCTTGGCGCCATCGGTCTCGGGCGCGGCGAATGGGAAACCATTCTCTCCGCCGCGTTGTTTACCGGACAGATCCTCTGCCTCGAACGTACTGAGTTTCACGGCAACCACATGCTGCGCACCGCCACGGTGATGTTTGCCGTGAAAGGCGCCATTCTCCTGCCGCTCGTCCTGGCCGGCGGCGGCCTCGGCTGGGTCCATGCGTATGCCAGCCTGCCCGTCGTGGTGCTGTCGCTCATCCTCGCCGTCTTCTGCACGGCCTACGCCTACGGCACCATGGTGCGCTGGCAGCCGGAGGTCACCTCCACGCAGGCCGGGATCATCTACGCCACCGAGCCGGTGTTCGCCTCGGTCTGGGCGCTATTTTTGCCCGCGTGGTTTTCGACGTTCGCCGGGATCGCTTATCCCAACGAGGTGCTCTCCTGGCAGCTCTTCGCCGGAGGCGGCCTCATGCTCGCCGCCAACCTGCTGCTGATCTATCGCCCCAGCCAGCCGCCGCACGGCGATTATCCGCCGGCGGCGTGAAAGCGCCTGGAAGGCGCTTCTACCTGTCACAATTCCCGGCTCGATCTGCGCGACGGGTGGTGGCTCGATCGGCCTATGGCTACCGTTCTCGAAATCGCTTTCACCACCTATCCCACCACCGACATGCCGCGCGCGCGGGCTTTTTACGAAAAGCATTTCTCGCTGAAGGCGACCGAGGTCCTGGAACGCCCGGACTTTGCGTTCACCGAGTATGAGATCGGGCCGGGCTGTTTTGCTCTCGCGAAAATGGAAGGCTGGAAACCCTCCGGCGATGGCGCGAATCTGGCGTTCGAGATGGAAGATTTCGACGCCGCCATTGCGGAACTGAAAGCCGCGGGGGTGACCTTTGCCATGGAGCCATTTGAGACCCGCGTCTGCCACATGGCGCTGGTGCTGGATCCCGACGGGAACAAAATCACCGTCCACAAACGCAAGCCGGGGCACCATTAACCGCCATCTTACTCCCACCCGCTCTTTCGCAATGCCGCGAGGAGGTCGTCGTGGCGATCGGGATGGTATTGGTGCGTTTGAAAGCCGAGTTGCCGCGCGGTGGCGATGTTGTCTGCGAGGTCGTCGATGAAAAATGTCTCGGCGGGGGTGAGGCCGTGCGAGCGGCAGGCGATTTCGTAGATCGCGGCGTGCGGCTTCGAGGCGCGAGCCTCGTGCGAGTACGTAGCACCGGAAAAGCACGAGAAGATCGGGTAATCGCGCAACAGCCCTTCGACGTGCAGGCAGTTCGTGTTGCTGAGCAAATAGAGCGGATAGCGCCCGTGCAGTTCTCGCACCAGCGCGTGCATCGGCTCGTTCGCGGAAAAGATCCCCTGCCAGGCGCCGATGAAATCCGCCTCGCTGCCGCGATACTTCAACAGCCCCATCGCTTCGCGCAGGAAATCCGCACGCGGCATCTGCCCATCTTCGTACTGCAGTTTCACGGCGTTGATGCAGGCGAGCACGGCGTGTTCGTCCGCCACGCCGGAAAGCGCGGCGGCCGCGCGCAGTCCACGGGAAAATTCCAGCCGGACCAAGACGTTGCCGATGTCGAAGAGAAATGCGCGCATGGAGGTTTCAGTGACGTAAGAAGGCGGCGAAGAAAAGGGAGATTTCATACGAGACGAGGCGCGGTCTGGAGTGCGGCGGCATGACGCCGCTTTGTGGCAGGGCGCGGCATGACGCGCGCGGTGGGTGCAACTCCCGTAGTTTGCTTGGCTCTCCCCCCCCTCGCGCAGCAAGCTGCGTCTTCCAAAGCGGTGCCAAGGCACCGCACTCCAGATAGCTGCCCGGGGCTTGCGCACGCACTCCGGAGACTAAAGACTCCCAGCCGATGAAAATCGCCGTCTTTTCCACCAAGCCGTATGATCAGGAGTTTCTCGGAAAAGCCGCGGGGGCGGCGCATGTCATTCGATTTTTCGAGGCTCATCTCTGCGAGGAAACGGCGTCGCTGGCCGCGGGGTTCGACGCCGTCTGCGTTTTCGTGAACGACACCCTCAACGCCAGTGTGCTGGAGACGATCGCGGCTTTTGGGGTGAAACTCGTCGCGCTGCGATGCGCGGGCTTCAATAACGTGGATTTGGCCGCCGCAGCGAAACTCGGCATCACGGTGGTGCGGGTGCCGGCGTATTCGCCGTATGCGGTGGCGGAGCATGCGGTCGCCCTGGTTCTCGCGCTGAACCGCAAGGTGCACCGCGCCTACAATCGCGTGCGCGAGGGCAACTTCGCGCTCGATGGCCTCCTCGGCTTCGACCTGCACGGGCGCACCGTCGGCGTGGTCGGCACAGGCCGGATCGGCGCCGTCTTCGCGCACATCATGGCGGGCTTTGGCTGCCGCATCCTGTGCCACGATCCTTTTGCGGTCGCGGACAAGCTGCCCGCGGACGCACGGATTGTGACGCTCGAAGACATTTACGACGAGTCCGACATCATCAGCCTGCATTGCCCGCTCACGCCGGAGAACTATCATCTCATCAGCGTGCAGACCCTCGAATGCATGAAGGACGGCGTGATGCTCATCAACACCAGCCGCGGCGCGCTGCTCGACACGCCGGCGGTGATCAGCGCGCTGAAGAGCGGCAAAGTCGGCGCGCTCGGGCTCGACGTGTATGAAGAGGAGGGCGACCTCTTTTTTGAGGACCTCTCGTCGCGCATCATCCCCGACGATGTCTTCATGCGCCTGCTCACTTTCCCGAACGTGCTCATCACCGGCCATCAGGCTTTCTTCACCCGCGAAGCACTGGAAAACATCGCCAGGACGACCATGGCGAACGTCGCCGAGTGGGAAAAAGCCGGCACCTGCGGGAATGCGGTGAAAGCGTGAGGCGTGGCGTGCGTCCCGCGAAATCTCCGAAAGGGACCTAAAGGACCCAGGCGACCAAAGGAAGGCCGGGCCGCTCACCATCCCGCTTGGCACGCGCCGTTCCGGGTGCTTAAGGTCCCTGCCTCCATGAACGATCCTCGCTACGACGTCCTCGCCAAGAACCTGGTCGGATTTTCCACCGCGCTGAAGCCCGGGGAAAAGGTGCTGCTCGATATGTTCGACGTGCCGGACGAGATGACGGTGGCGCTGGTTCGCGCGGCGCGCGCGGCGGGCGCGGTGCCGATTGTGCAGATTCACCACGGGCGCGTAAGCCGCGAGGTGGCCATGGGCGCACAGGATGCGGGACTCGATGCGCTGTCGGCGGTGCAACTGGCGCAGATGAAAAAGATGGAGGCCTACATCGCGATTCGCGGCGGGCACAACATCACCGAGATGGCGGACGTGCCGGCGGAGAAGATGAAGCTGGTGAGCAAGAAGATGAAGCCGGTGCTGGATTGGCGCGTGAAGAAGACGAAGTGGTGCGTGCTGCGCTGGCCGTCCTCCAGCATGGCGCAACTCGCCGGCATGAGCACCGAGGCCTTCGAGGATTTTTATTTCCGCGTCTGCACCCTCGACTACTCGAAGATGGTGCCGGGCATGAAGTCGCTCTCGGAGCTGATGATGAAGACGGACGAGGTGCACATCAAAGGCCCGGGCACGGATCTGCGTTTCAGCATCAAGGGCATCAAGGCCGTGCCCTGCGGCGGCACGCATAATATTCCCGACGGCGAAGTGTTCACCGCGCCGATCAAGAACAGCGTGCAGGGCGTGGTGCAGTACAATGCGCCGACGATTTACCAAGGCACGGGCTTCGACGGCATCCGGCTTGAATTCAAGGACGGCAGAATCGTGAACGCCACGTGCAATGGCGACAACGACAAGCTGAACGCGATTCTCGATAGCGATGCCGGCGCGCGGTATATCGGCGAATTCGCCATCGGCTTTAATCCGCATGTGCAGCAGGCCATGCGGGATATTTTGTTCGATGAGAAGATTGCGGGGTCGTTTCATTTCACGCCGGGGCAGTGCTATGAGGAGACGGAGAACGGGAATCGCTCGCAGGTGCACTGGGACATGGTGTGCATCCAGCGGCCGGATCACGGCGGCGGGGAGATGTACTTTGATGGGAAGCTGGTGCGGAAGGACGGGCTCTTTGTGCCGAAGGCGCTGCAGGCGCTGAATCCGGAGCGGTTGCTGGGGTAGCGCCGTAGCTGCGACATCCCAAGGCGAACGGATGTATAGAGTTCGAGGAAGCGTGCCTCACTCTATTCCTGATCGTTCAGACGGCCGAGCGCATAGCCTTTTGAAGTGAGGTCCTTCGACTCGCTTCGCTCGCTCAGGATGACAGTTCAAAAGGCGCTCCCGCGCCGCTTCCATATGGACGGCTGCACTATTTTCAGAACGCGCTAATTCACACGGTAGTATTCCACGTAGCCGATGAGCATTTCGTCGTCGGTCTGGGAGCCCCAGCGGACGGTGGCTTCGGGGTTGGGGTTGGCTTTGTTGGCGGGGCTGTTGTCGAACCAGCCGGTCACGCGGACGAGCGAGCCTTGTTTGACGAGGGGCGGGTCGGCGTAGGCGACGGGGATTTGCCAGTTGAAATCGTAGCGCGGGAGATCCACCAGCGTGCGCACACCGCCGTCGGGAGCGATCACATCGAAACGCATGGCTTGCCGCGCACGTGCATGTGAGGCGTGAGCGAGACCAGGCGGACATCAGCGGGAATGCCGAGCACGGCGGCTTGCGGGTAGTTGGCGGCGCCGGGAGGAATGACCAGGCTCACGTTGGCGATGCCGTGGACTTCCACAATGTGCTCCGGCTTTTTCTTCGCGTACTTCAGGCCAAGCATGGTCTGGTCCTGCGTCACTTTGCCGCTGGGTGTGTAGTGGATCTCGAAGCGCAGTTTCGCGCCCCTCGGCAGGGCCTTGGCGAAGCCTTCGGGATATTCGGTAGCGGACCAACCCGGGGCATAATCGGCGAGATGGCCGCGGCGCTCATCGGAGCCGGGAATACCCCATTCGTTCGGATCATACACATAAATGAGCACATGATGGACATTCGCGCGGGCGGTGGGGCGCACTTCCCAGGCGGTGACCCACTTGTCCTCGGTGAGGCCGGTGTCCACGGTGATGCTCTGATACGGCATGGTGCCCTCGGCTTTCACCGTAAGCGGCTGCGGGATTTGGAAAATCTGATCGGGCGTGCCAATGCTCCAGCCCTCCGGCCAGGCCAGTGGGCGCGGGGCCTCCTTGGCATCGCCCTCGGGGCGGCCATTTTCCAGCCACGCGAGGAGATCAGCTTTGTCCTCGGCAGTGAGCGCGGCGTCGTTGAACCACACCGTCGGTTTGCCCTTGGCTGGTGCGGGAGCGAACCAGGGCGGCATCACGTCCTCGGTGATCACGCGCTGCACGGTGCGCGCTTTTTTGAGCATCTGCGCATAGGTCTCGAGCGGGAACGGCGCCACGCCGCCGTCGCGATGGCAGGTCTGGCAATTGGCCTGCACGAGGCGCGAGATTCGGCCATGCCAGGTGGGCACGGTGCCCGGCGGCGGGGCCGCGGCCGGTGGCGCGGGTAATTCGAGCTCGCAGCCAGGGGCCACGGTGGCGTCGATGAGCGGATGCTTGCCGGCGAGCATGGCGTCCGCGGCGCGGGAAAGCAGGCGCTGGCGCGGGGCGTCGAGATTGTAGCCGAGGCCGTACTGATCATCGACGGCGCCGCGGTAGATCAGCGTGCGGGCGGGATCGAGGAGGAAGGCATCCGTGCTGCGGGTGGCGCCGAGGGCGCGCAAAAAATTGCCGTTGGGGTCCTTCATCACGGTGAGGCCGGTGGCTTTCAGCGCGGCGGTGTCGTCCTCGCCCGGCGCGGCGATGCCGAGCAATTTGATCCCGCGCTCCGCGAACTCTTTTTCCAAGCGCGCGAGGACGGGAAAATATTTGGCGCTCACGGGGCAGGACGGGCTGAGCACGGCGATGACCGTGCCCTGGCCGCCGGTGAACTCCGCGAGCCGCGCGCTCTGGCCATCGAGCGTGGTGAGTTCGGCGTTGGGCATGAGCCGGCCGATGCCGTGGTCGGCACCGCGCACGCGCTGCGGACCACGGATGGGATCCGGCGTGGCCTCCAGCAGCGGCGTGAGTTCTTTGCTCGGCTCATGTGGACGGCTGAGGAAGAGCGAACGCGAAAATCGGCCCGTGCCGATTTTCAGTTCCTGCTCGGAGAGTTTGCCGTCGCGATCCTTGTCGAGCGCGAGGAGCATCCAGGCGCGGTCGCCAAGTTCCTGGCGGTTGAGCTGGCCGTCGCCATCCTTGTCATTTTCCGCGATGGCGGCTTTGACGTCGGAGACAAAGTCGGTGATGGCGGAGACGGAAAAGTCCGCGGCGGAAACGGCGGCGGTGAGGGCAAGCACGGCGAATGGAAGAAGTCGTTTCATGCGAGCGGTGAAGAGTTCACGCGGGATGTGGGAGGGCGTCAAGGGAAGGGTGACGGTGTGGCGAGTGGCGTGGCGTCCCGCGGAGAGCGATAGGCCCTATAGGCCTCATAGGGCCTATCCCGCAGCCTTCCCGGCTGCGGCCACGCGGCCACGCGGCTACCGGCGCAGGCGGTAGAAGTGGCCGTCTTCGGCGCCACCGATGAAATCGGGGTGACCGTCCGATTCGAAGTCGGCGGTGGTGGGGCTGACGTCGTGGCCTTCGATGTTTTGTTTGGCCACGGGACCGAGGTTTTTGAAGAACCACTTTCCGTCATGGGCGGCGACCTGGCGGAGGACGTCGGCGTTTTTGGAATTAAGCAGGAGATCGAAATGGCCGTCGCCATCCCAATCGACGACGCAGAGCTTGCGGCGGCCGCTGCCGCCGGCGGACTTGGTGCTGAGGCGGAGGGGTGCGCCTTGTTCGTCGCAGAAGACGCGGCGCGGGGCGCGGAGGAGGCGGTGGCCATTTTGTTCCGCGCGCTCGAATAGCGCGAGGTAGCCTTCGTGATCGAGCATGGCGAGATCGGGGAGGCCGTCGCCGGTGAAATCGTAGACGAGCGGCGTGGTGCGCCACTGCGTGAGCAGCGCTTTACCCTGCGGCTGCCACCAACCCCAGGCGAGCTTCGGCTGCGGGGAATCCCATTCCACCTCGATGGGCTGCGGCGCGGCGAGATGCGGCGTGGCGCGCGGACCGAGATTTTTCAGCCACACGACTTCGCCGAGGATGGAATTGAGCACGATGTCGGGCAGGCCGTCGCCATCCCAATCCGCCACGTTGAACGTAGTGTAGCCCCACTTGGCCTCGGCGGGGCCTTGGATGGAACGGTTCGGGCCCGCCATAATGCGGAAGGGGTGTCCGTCGACTTCCAGGCGGCGCGGGGCGGCCCAGGAGGGATCGCTCGCGAGATGGGAGGACTTGACGCGCGGCGTGGCGTTGCCGGGTGCGAGGTTGGAAACCTCGCCGACGTTTTCGAAGAATTCGATGTAGCCCGCGGAGTTGCCGCTCACGATGTCGAGATCGCCGTCACCGTCCCAATCGACGGCTACGGGCGTAGCAAGGGCGCCGCCTTTGAGGTCGGCGGCTTCCTGCTGGAAATAGCGCGGCGGGAGAAAGACAGGCGTGTGCTGCGCGTCGAATTTCCCCGTGTTTTCCACGAGCGCGATGCGGCCGTCTTCGTCGCCGACGATGAGATCGAGGTCGCCGTCTTTATCCCAATCGAAAGCCACGGGGATGATCATGCAAAGGTCCATGCGGCACGGGGCGCCACCGAGGGCCGTGACGCGGCGTCCCGGGGCGTACGCGGGTTTGGTGCGGGTGCCGGTGTTTTCGAAATAGGTGAAACCATCGAGGAACTCGCCGCAGAGCAGATCGAGATCGCCGTCGCCGTCGAAGTCGGCGAAGTTGGGTGAGACCGTGCCGAAGACATCGAGGACGCGGCGATCCGTAGTGCAGAGGCGTTGGCCGGAATCGTATTTGGGGGCGTCGTTGGTGCCGCTGTTGTGGAGAACGTAGATGTAGCCGTGGAGTGGGCCGGCGGTCCAGTGGCCCGCAGCGTCGTAGGCATTGTCCCAGCCGTACTC
>FTCB01000934.1_pt1 | contig 26293 bp, 18 predicted proteins | sample 1639431 | NCBI WGS metagenome assembly FTCB01 (sample SAMEA3914864, study PRJEB12502) | metagenome | biome: forest; material: soil | place: USA | collected 2012-03-12 | depth 0.3 m
ACATTGCGCTTGGCGCTTGGCTTCCTTTGCGGCCTCGGCTAATCCCGCCGCGTGCGCACGATCATCGCCCTCTTGATTTTGTTAACCGCCGGTCTGCACGCCGCCGACAAATATACGGGCTGGCAGAGTTGCGCGACGTCGGGCTGCCACGGTGGCGCCGCGGGCAAGGACCAAATCGCGCTCATCATGAGCACGAGCGGCGATGCCCTCCTCGAAAAATCGCGCGATACCCATAAGGGCCGCGCGAAAGCTTTCGGTGGCGGCGCGGATCCGGCGGCTTTTCACGGGCTTTCGCCCGAGATGATCAAAGACCTCACCTCCGGCGAAACGCTGAAGCGCTACGACGCCATCGCCGCTCAGGCGGGCATCAAGGATTACCGCACCAGCGCGCAGTGCAACGTCTGCCACGCGCCGATGAAAACGGTGGACGCCGCGTTGCTCACCTACAAGCACCCGAGCGGCGACGTGACGTGCGAGACGTGTCACGGACCCGCGGAAAAATGGCTCCTGTTCCACACGCGCAAAGATGTCACGCGCGAGCAAAGCGTCGCCCTCGGCATGCGCGATTTGCACACCACCTACCTGCGCGCCAATTCCTGTGTGGGCTGCCACGCCAATCTGCCCGCCGCGCTCGCCAAGGCCCAGCACCCGGAGCTCCGCTTCGAGCTGGCGCTGCAAATGAACAATCTGCCGCCCCACTGGGAACGCAAGGAGCAGCCTGCCACCAACTGGCTCACTGGTCAGGCCGTGCTGCTGCGCGAACTCTCCTGGCAGGCGGAAAAAGGCGGTTATCCGCCCGAGCTCAATGAACGCATCCGCGCGCTCCACTGGCTGCTGCACGAAACGGAGCTCGGCGCCAAGATTCTGCCGGATGCCGGCGGCGACGTCGCCCCCGCCGCGCTCCGCGCCGCCGCCGAAAAACTGGCCAAGCAAGCCAGTGGCACCATCTGGAGCACCGCGGAATCGCGCGCCTTTCTCGATAAATGCGTCGAACTGCTGAAAGCCCTTCCCGCCGGCAAACCCGAGCTGCAATACCGTCGCGCTCAGGTGCTCGCGCGCGCCTTTGTCGGACTCTCACTCGCCGTGGAGCCCAAGCTCTCCCAGGACAAGAAGGACGATTTCAAATTCCTCGATGACCGCCTGAAAGGTCAGGAGAAAAACTTCCACCTCGACGTGATCCTCGACTCCGTCACGAAACTCCGCGCCGCCTTCGGCGCGAAGTCGTAGCGCACTGAGGCTGGCGCCACGTTCGCTTGCTCCCAGCGGTGCCGGCGGTTAAGCCCACGTCGTCGATGCCAACCAATTCTTCTCCCCGCCTTGCGCAAAAACACGCCCTCGTCACCGGCGCCGGCAGCGGCATTGGTCGCGCCATCGCCACGCGCTTCGCCGCCGAGGGAGCCACGGTTTACGTTCTCGAGCTGCAGCCCGCCGCGGCTGAGGAGACGGTCTCTTCGATCCAAGCCGCCGGCGGGATTGCCCAAGTTCTTGCCGCCGACGTGAGTGACACCGAGTCCATGCGCGCCGCCTTCGACGCCGTGCCGCGCCTCGACATCCTCGTCAACAACGCCGGCATCGCGCATGTGGGCGACGTCCTCACCACGGCTCCGGCAGACCTGGATCGCCTCTACGCCGTGAACGTCCGCGGCGTGTATCACGGTTTGCACTTCGGCCTGCCGAAGATGCTCGCCGCGGGCGGCGGTGCGGTCCTCAATCTCTGCTCCGTCGCCGCTAAAATCGGCATCGCCGATCGTTTTGCCTACTCGATGACCAAAGGCGCCGTCCTGAGCATGACGCGGAGCGTGGCGCGCGATTTCGTGAACCGCGGGATCCGCTGCAACTGCCTTTGCCCCGCGCGCGTCCACACACCCTTTGTCGATGGCTTCCTCGCCAAAAACTATCCCGGCCAGGAAGCCGCCATGCTGGAGAAACTCGCCGCCTGGCAGCCGCTGGGCCGCATGGGCACCCCGGAGGAAATTGCCAGCCTCGCTGCCTTTCTCTGCAGCGACGAAGCCGCCTTCATCACCGGCGCCGCCTACGACATCGACGGCGGAGTGATGAGTTTGCGGTAGGCAAAATCACAGCGGCTTCGCCATGAACAGCGATCCTCCCGCCTGGGGCATGTACCTCATCTGTGCAAATCCCGCGGCGGTGTACAAGCCGCGGGCGCGGTGATTGTTCTCCTGCACCTCCAGCGTCAGCTTGCAGCACCCGAGCTCTTTCGCTCGCGCCTCGATGGCCGCCATGAGCCCTCGCCCGAGACCCGTGCCCCGATGCTCAGGACGCACAAAATAATCGTGGATATTAATCAACGGCCGCGCGGCAAACGTGGAAAACCCCAGGAAACAAATCGCCAGCCCCACGGGCTCGGAGCCGTGGTAGGCCAGGAAAACCAGCGTCGTCGGGTGTCGGCGCAGTCCCGGAATGACCTCGCGCCGCGCTGTTTCCGAGAGCGGTTTCCCGTCACCCATCGGGTCCATGGAATATGCGCCGAGCAGAGCCAGGGTGGCTTCCTGGTGCTCGGGCCGAGAGAGATCCGCTCGGATGACACGTGGGTGCTCGTTCATAGGGCGACAGGCTGCGGTCCTGGGGCTCAATCAGCAATCAGCAATCCGCCAGCATCAATCCCCATGTTCCCCTTTGCCAATCCAGCCATCCCGTCGTAACTTCGACGTCCCAATGGAACGCTGGTTCCTTATTGCATCTACCATCTGTTTTCTCGTCGGCTTCGCCTATACGATGTTCGCGCTCGGGGCGCGCTTGGCGCACCCGTCGCGAGGGAATCTCGTGATCATGCTGGTCGGATTTCTTTGCCAGACCGGCTTCCTCCACCTGCGCGGGCAGGTTGTCGGCCGGTGCCCGGTCACTAATCTTTTCGAGGTCCTGATCTTTCTGAGCTGGGCCATCGTGATGCTGTATTTCTTCATCGGCGGCACCTACCGGCTGTCGCTGCTCGGAACTTTCACCGCGCCGCTCGTCTTTTTGCTCCAGCTCGGCGCCTTGCTGTTGCCGAGTGCGAGCCGCGCGGCGGTGTATAAAAAGAGCGCCGGCATGTGGCCGGAATTGCACGCCGCCATCTCGCTGGTGGCCTTCGGGGCCTTCGCCATGGCCTGCGTGGCAGGGGTGATGTATCTGGTGCAGGAGCGGCTTCTGAAAAAGCACCACCTCAATTCCTTTTTCCAAAATCTGCCGCCCATCGCCGATCTCGCCACCGCGATGCAGCGCGTGATGATGGCGGGCGTGCTCCTGCTCGGGCTCGGGTTGCTCGCCGGGTTCATGGCGGGAAATTTGCAGCAGCATGTCACGGTCATCACCTGGGCCGTGGGCGTCTGGCTTACCTATGCCGGCGTGCTCGTGGCACGCTGGACCCACCGTTTCAGCGCCCGGCGCATCGCCTGGATGGCGGTCGCGGCGTTCACCGTGGCGCTAACGACCCTCGGGGTCCTGAGTTTTACTCATCTCTAGTCTTTGATGCACGTTGTCTGCCTAGGTCTCAGTCATAAAACCGCACCGGTCGAGGTGCGGGAAAAATTTGCCGTGGGCGACGCGCACGTCGGCGAAGTGGCCGTGCAGCTGGCCCAGGCGCCCGGGGTGGGGGAGGCAGTGGTGGTTTCGACCTGCAATCGCGTGGAATATTACCTGGCCGCGGAGGATGCCGCGCGGGCGTCGGCCGCCGTCATGGATTTTGTGCAAAGCCGCGGCGGCGCGGAAGCGGGCGCGTTGCATCCGCTCCGGGGCGATGACGGCGTGCGGCATCTGTTCCGCGTGGTGAGCGGCATCGAAAGCATGGTGCTCGGCGAGACGGAGATCCTGGGCCAGGTCAAGAAAGCCTATCAGGCGGCGCAGACCGCCGGCGCGACTTCGCGCCATCTCAACAAGCTTTTCCAGCGCGCCTTCAGCGTGGCCAAGGAAGTGCGGACGCATACGAGCATCACGCGCGGTGCGGTGAGCGTGGGCAGCGCGGCCGTGGAACTGGCGGAGAAAATTTTCGGCCGGCTCGATCACTGCAAGGTGATGATCCTCGGCGCGGGCGAAACGGCCGAGATGACCGCGAAAGCCCTGCAACTGCGCGGAGCCCATGCCATCTTTGTTTCCAACCGCACCTACGAGCGCGCGCACGCCCTCGCCGAGCAACTCGGCGGCCGCGCGATTCATTTCGAGGAGTGGCATCGCGAGTCGGACGGCATTGATATTCTCATCGGTTCCACCGGCGCGCCGCATGCCGTGGTGACCGCCGCCCAGCTCGTGCCATTGATGCACCGCCGGGCGGACCGTCCGCTTTTTTGCATCGACCTCGCCGTGCCGCGCGATTTCGAGCCGGCGATTAACAACATCGACGGCGTCTATCTCTACGACATCGACGCGCTTCAGAGCATCGCCGATGCCTCCATGCAAGTGCGTCGCGCCGAAATGGCGAAGTGCGAAGAAATGATCGAGCGCCACGTGACCGAATACCGCGAATGGCTCACCACGCCGCGGCCCGAACTGCCGCTGCGCGCGCAGCCGGAGGGGGCGAAATAAATACGCAACGTCCAACACCAAACGCCGAACATCCAATGGACTGGTGCCTTTGTGGTAGGCTAAGTATTATTCCAGTATGACCCGAGACGTTCTCGAGACCGCGATCAAAGAAGGTATTCCTTTCGTCATCAAAATGGCTGACGGCGAAAAATACGAGGTGCGCGATCGTTTCCGCATCGCGCTCGGGCTCACGCGAGTGGTGGTGATGGACGAGCACGATCTGCCGTACATTCTGCCGCTGATCACCATGACCGGCGTTTCTTACCTGCCGAATGGGAATGGCCACGCCGGCTCGCAGTAATCAGGGCGCAAGCGAATGACTTCTCTCAAACTCGGCACTCGTGGTTCCGCCCTCGCCCTGGCTCAAGTGGATCTCACCGAGGCCGCTCTGCGGCGGGCTTGGCCGGAGCTGAAAACCGAGCGCGAAATTTTCATTACGCGCGGCGACCAAAAGCTCGATCTGAATCTACTGCAAAAGGGGGATGCCGGCGGCAAGGGGCTCTTCACGCGAGAGCTGGAAGAATCGCTCCTCGCCGGCCGGATTGATGTGGCGGTGCACAGCCTCAAAGACCTGCCGGGTCACAATCCGCCCGGGCTTATCGTTGCCGCCGTGCTCGAACGCGCACCGGTGGCGGACGTGCTCGTCGGTAAGCAGCCCGGCGGCCTGGACGCGCTGCCCCGGGGCGCGCGTGTGGGAACGAGCAGCATCCGCCGCGCGCGGCAGATCGCCTGGAAGCGGCCCGATCTCCAAATCGAGGAATGGCGCGGCAACGTGCCGACGCGCCTGCGGAAGCTCGGTGAGCGCGAAGAGGTGGCGGCGATCGTGCTCGCTGAGGCCGGTCTGCGGCGGCTCGGCTATTCGCTGGAAAACGGAAAGCTCGCTTGCGACAGCGGTGAGTTCTTTGCGGCGTCCCTCGCGGAGCACCTCATCCCGGCTATCGGCCAGGGCGCCGTGGCGCTCCAAGCCCGGGAGAATCGGCCGGAAGTACTCGAAGTGCTGCGGGCCATCAATCACGCGCCGACCATGCTCGCCATCCGCGCCGAGCGCGAGGTGCAGCGTCTGCTGGCGGGCGATTGCTCGGTGCCGATCGGCGTGCGAACGGAGCTCACCGGCGGCAAGCTGAAGATGCGCGGGATTCTCTTTCGCCCCGATGCCGCCGAGCCCATCACCGCGAGCGCCGCAGGTGAAGATCCGGAGACGGTGGCCCGTGCACTGGTGGCCGGACTGTCGGGAGCATAAGCGAGCGTCGGGACGCCCCAAGGAGCGGCGACATTCCTGTCGCCGTCGTCAATACAGCGCGCAGCGCCAACTTTTGCGCTGCTTCCGCCACCTTTCCAAAATATGGCCGCTCCGCGGTTCGCGCCGGCGGCGACAGGAATGTCGCCGCTCCTGGGGGCACTCTGAGTTTTTTTGGAGCACAATTCTTTTACGAAACTCTCACGGACTCTGTAGGCGGCGCCAGCGATGCCTGGTAAATTGTCGATCATGAAGACTCCCGCAGCGATTCTCGGTGTGCTGGCTATCGGTCTCACGATGCACGCGGCAGAGGAAAAGATGGAGGTGACCATCACCGCGCCGGCGAAATTTGAAAAAGAAAGCGTGTTCACGCGCCTGCGGATTTCAGACGGCACGGCCAACTACTCGCTGAGTTGGGCGGTGCAGCAGCCGGGGCAGCCAGCTTATTTCTACTATCCCGTGGAACTCGTCCCCGGAGAAAAGTACACTTTTCGTCTGCGCGAGATTCCAAAAGGAGCGACGGAGGGCGGGCGCGTCTATGGTTTACTCGACGGGATGCTGAGCCGAATCAGCAGCGGTGAGAAGGTTCTCTACGATCGCGAGGTGTGCGAAGTGCATCACGTCAAAATGGATTGGAAGGACGTGCCGATCCTTTCCGGCCTGCCAACCCGCAGGCCCGACGAACCAGCGTGGGAGCTGGAGCGGAAAACCTTTCCGCACCGTCGCGAGGCATTCAACGGCGGATGCATCGTCGGCCCCGACAAGACGTCCAAGATGTTCGTCTGCCCTGAGTGCCGTGTGGCGTATGAGAAATGGCAGCAGGATCGGAAGTGATGCCGCCGGAAGGCTTAGTTCGCCTTCACCTCGATATTATCAAACCACGCCCGTTGTTCCTGCGGCGTGAGGCAGAAGATGCCCGGCGAACCGGTCTTATGGCCGGTGGCGTGGTCGAACTCGATGTTCCACTTTTCCGGCTCGGGCTCGCCTTTCTTCCACACCTTGCCGCGCACCGTCACGCCTTCGCCCTTCGGTACCACGGTCGCCTTCAGGCGGTACCACACGTTGCGTTCCAGCGTCAGCGATTCCTGCTTCTGCAGGCGTTCCTGGTTGCTGTTGATCTCGATCTGCTGCTGGTTGAACTTCAGCGCGATGATGTAGCGCTGGCAGATCACGCCGATATCGCATCCCTTGCGGCGGTTGCCTTCGCTCATCACGTCGGCCTCGATGGTGTAGTCGTGCAGTTCCGGTTTGCCGAAAAAGATCTGGGCGCGCTGGAAGATGCGGTTGTCGATCGTCTTGCACAGCGCCTTATTGTCGCCGTCACCGGGGGCCTTGCGAATATCGAAACGGAACCGCGCGGCGTTCCACGCCAGCGGCGGATAGGCGAAGGCCGTGGGCGGTTCGATGATGTTCCAATTCGTCGGGCCCGGCTGCGGCGCGGGTTTGCCCGGCTCCGCCGGCGGCAGCGGCTTCACTTCCTGGCCGACTCCGGGGCCGGTCATTTCCTTTAGCTCGTAATTCTCGAAATCGATTTTGATCGGCAGGTCCTGCAACACGCGGGCCCGCATCAAGCCGGAGACCTTGTCGTTGTCGGCCAGCACGCCCTGGAAGGCGCCGGCGCTAGCAACCCGTTTGGCGTCCGCGGTGAGCTTGCCTGTGGCGTCGAACGCCCCGGCCATGGACGCCTTCACCAGCGCGGTGGGCGGGATGTAGGTGTCGAACTTCACTTTGGCCGGGTCGATCTTCTCGTCCACCACAAAGCCGTTCGCATCGATGGAGCGCACGCGGATTTGCTCCGACTTGCCGGGCTCGACCAGCACCTCATTCGGGACGAGCTGGAGCTTCGTTGCCATGCCGGCTGCGGCATCGGCGGGGCGATCTTCCCACTGCGTCTTCCATTCCACCTTCTTCGCGGCGGCATTGTCGCCCTTCTTGCCAAACGCGTAGAGCTTTTTGTCCGTCTGGATGTAGAGCTTGCCGTTGTAGGCGACGGGCGAGCCAAAGCAGCGGCCTTCGAGGCGCGTCCGGCTGAGCAATTCGGCGTCCTTCTCGCCGGGTTTGAAAATATACAGGTCGCCATGCCCCACGGTGTCTTCCGCCCCGGCGGCCGGCTTGGTCGCGTCCGCACTGGAAATGTAAAAGCCCACGTAGAGTTTGCCGTCCGCAAAGAACGGCGACGATTGCCGCTGCTCCGGTCCGAGCTTCTTCTTCCACTTCACCGTGCCCGTGGCCGCATCCACGGCGCCGAGCTCGCCCACGCCCGTCACTTCATACAGCGTATCGCCAACGAGGCACGGCGAAGAAGCGAGGTTGCCCAGCGGGTTGCGCCATTTTTCCAGCTCCATGGGCGAAAAGACCCGCATCCCCGGAGGCACGGGATAGGCCGAGGGCAGCACGGCCTTGGGTTTATCGGCAGGTGTGGGGATTTGGTAGGCCGCTGTGCGCCCCACGTCGGTGGTGTCGATGTTCTCGCTCTCGTGCGAGATGAGCAGCATGTCCTTGTAAAACAGGACGCCCGCATTCACGCCACCCTTCGCCCCCGCCTTGGCAGCGGCGAAACGGAACAGCGGATCGCCCGTGCGCGTATTCACGCAGACCACCGAGGAATCGCCGCACGCCGTGTAAAAGACACGCTTGCCGTCGTACCAATTGAATTGCAGCGGCGAGAAGGTGTTGTCCTGCGGGCGATCCGCCGGCGAGCTGAGCCACACCAGATCCCCGGTCTTTTTGTCGAAAGCAAAAATGCGGTCGCCCGCGGGCCCATTGGCACCCCAACCACTGGTGATGCCGCGCGTGATCACGAGGTCACGGTCAATCACCGGCGTCGCCGTGCGGGAGTTCGGGAACGTCATGCGCCCGTATTCCTCCATCAGCGAGTGCTGCCAGAGTTGCTTGCCGTCCGCTGTGAAACACGTGAGCAGGCCCTGGGTGTTTTGCACGAAAACGTTCCCCGTCTCAGGGTCGATGGTCGGCGAGTTGGTCGCGTAGCGCAGATAAATGGTGTCGCTGAGGAAATCGTCCTCCAGCTTTTGCCACAGCAGCTTGCCGGTGTCCGCGTCGAAGCAGCTCACACCCTCGCGCAGGTCCGGGCCTTCGCCCGTGTAGCCGTTGATGTAGAGCTTGCCATTGGCGATGACCGGCGCGCTCTGGCCCGGAAAATCAGCCGTCCACAGCGGTTTCGCGGCGTCGACTTTGTCCGGCAGGCCTGTCTCCAGCGAGGTGCCGTTTTGATCCGGGCCGCGCCAATTGAACCATCCTTGTGCTCCGCCCGCTTTGGCAGGCTCGGCTTTGGCCGCTTCCGCTTTGGAGTCGGCGGGCTTTTTGGGGGCGGCCGGAGAGGATGCGAACGAACAGGCGAGGGCGAGAGCGATGGTCGGTGCGAGGCGGAGTTTCATGGCGAGAGTAGGGCGCGTGATTCGCGTCACCCGTGCTTGTGAATCCGTTCCCGTCTCGGAGTCAAATACTACTTATACGTATTATTTTTGACCCGAAGCGAAGCCCCCGTAGCCGTGGCCGCGAGGCCGCGGACGCTCGGGTAAAAAGCACGCAGCCGCGACCTTCCGATCGCGGCGGCGTGGAATGAGAATCCGTATTTTTAAAAGGGCACGAGCCCTAGTCCGACAGCTTTTCCGTCCCCTTCGGTCCCGCGGAGGCCACTCGTGGAGTGGCGGGAATCGCGCGCGCCGTCACCGGCACGGGCCCCGGCTGGATTCCCGAGGCGGGCCGGCGGACGGGCGTGCTGGGCGATGGCGCCGTCGGTGTCGCCGTGGCGGCACCCAGCGAGATGGGAGGCTTCGGCAGGCGCGGGGGCATCGCCAGCGGAGCCGCCGGCGCGCTGGCGGCAGGTGTGGCCGTTGGCTTGGCCGCATTTTTGGGCGGCAGCGACGCATTCACTGCGTCGTAGGCGCGTTGCAAATTTTCACGATCGCGGCGCATCACGGCGAAGTTGTCCTTCAGCCGCTCGAATTCTTCCTGCCGCCGCACATTCTCCTGTTTCAACGCCGCGAGTTCCGCGGCGAGTTTGTCGAGCTGGGCGATCTGGCCACTTCCATTCGTCGTGCTCTCGCGTGCCGAGCCCATGGCTTCCATTTGCTCGCGCAGCGTCTGCACCGCGGCTTTGAGTTGCTGATTGTGCTGGCGCACCGCGGTGACTTCTCCGCTCGTGGCCAGCGGTTCCACGTCATCCGGCGCGTCGTCGGCTGGATCTTCCACGCGGAATTGGCATTCCAGATTTCCAATCTGGATCTGGCACGGTTCGTACAGGTGATAGTCCATCACCTGCTGGCCGTTGACGAGAAGGCCATTCGTGGAATCGGCGTCATGGATCCGGTAATGACCTTCTTCCCAGATCAACTCGGCGTGATGCGCGGAAATGGTCCGATCGCGGATTTGAATGACGTTCTCAGGGAGACGGCCGACGGTAATGCACTTGCCGCGCAGTACCACGGTCCTCGTTCCCTCCGGAAATGGAATGATGAGGTTTGCCATAAATTGAACGACTCACCTGAACGCTGAGCATTCCGGCTTCCAGCGCAAGCGGAAGTATGCACTTTGTGCATGCAAATTCAGTAACTCGAAAGTAACGAGAAACCGCCGAATTTTACATCCACTCCTCGCACGAAACGCGATTGCCGCCGCGGCGCTTATCCAGTCTTGGTGCCGATAGTGAATCGCGCGCCGAGCATCTTGCAGAGCCTGCTCAGGGGCGGGCCTTGCTCGCCGTCTCGGTCGGAAAATCAGCCGGCACTTTTTGCGTCACCGCACCCGTGGCGGCCCATTCGGTGCCACGGCGCAGAGTGACGGCAAAACCGACGCACTTCACCGCCTCGGTTCCATGCCCGAGCGCGGTGTGAAAAACGCGCCCTTTGCCGTACGAAATCGCCATGAGCAGTGGTTCTTCCTCGCCGCTTCCGCCCTTTTCCGTCGGCGACTTCGCACTCGCGAGCACCGTCACATTTTGCGCCGGCCCGCGCAGGCGATCGTAAAGTTCATCCTGCTTGTGCAGCCATTTCGCCGGCAGGCCGGCCATGATCGGATGCTCCGGCGCGCGCGTGGTGAGAATGAATTCGTGCTGCTGACCATGGCTGCCGCCCCGGCCCGCCGTGGGATCGAGCGTCCACTTCTCCTCGCGCAGCCGCAGATACGGCCCGCTCTTTTCATTCCGCCCGCCCCAGCCGCCCACGCCGATCATTTCATTGTAAGCCTTCCACTCAGGAAACGAGTTGTCCGCCGCGTGCACACTCACAAACCCGCCGCCGCCGCTGACATATTTTTCAAAAGCATCCCGGATGGGCTGCGGCCACATCTCGCCGTTGTAATTGCTCACCACCACCTGGTAGGCGGAAAAATCCGGCTTCCACGTGCTGAAGTCGCCCTTCTGCGGTGGCGTGGTGGAGACCTCCACCGTGCACAACCCACCCTCCTCCAGGATGGCCTTGAGCTCGGGTGTCGTCTTTTTCCAATCGTGGTTGTTCTGCCCGTCGATGAGCAGGACTTTCAGCGGCGCCGCCGTAGCCGTGAAGGTGATGAGGGAAAGGAGGGCGAGGAGTTTCATGCGGGCCAAGAGTGGGCGGCGGCGGCGGTGATGACAAAGGGATTTGCAGAGAAAATGTCGGAGGCCCGCTGACTTTTTCACCCACTCCTGCTTGCGTCGCGGCGCGGGCTCCGGCATGTCGCGCGGATGCTGTGTTCGCTGCACATCCGCAATCTCGCCCTCGTCGAGCAGCTTGAGTGGAATCTTTCTCCGGGCTTCGTCGCGATCACGGGCGAAACGGGCTCGGGCAAGAGCATCATCGTGGGCGCGCTGAAGCTCGTGCTGGGCGAGCGCGCGGACAAATCGCTCATCCGCAGCGGCGCCGATAGCTGCTCGGTGGAAGCGGTCTTTGCGGTGCGCCACGCCAAGGAATTGAACGCCTGGCTGGAGGAGCAGGGCGTGGAGCCGTGCGAGGACGGGCATTTGATCATCAAGCGCGTGTTCGCGCTGGCGGGTACCAACCGGCAGTTTATCAATGGCAGCGCGACGACCCTCGCCGTGCTGAAGGAACTCGGCGACGGGCTCGTGGACTTGCACGGGCCGCACGATCACCAGTCGCTGCTCTCGAACGACAAGCAGCTTGAATTGCTCGACAGCTTCGCCGGCGCCGCCGCGCTGATGGAAAAATACACCGGCCAATATCGCGAAATCCTGCGGCTCACCGCGGAGCGCGATGAACTGGCCGGCAACGAGGCCGCGCTGGAGCGCGAACTCGATTTGCTGCGCCACCAGGTGGACGAAATCGAAGCCGCGCAGTTGAAGCCCGGCGAGGAGGAGGAATTGCTGGCGCGCTATGGCGTCGCCTCGAATGGGCGGAAAATTTTGGAGATCTCTGGTTCGGCGCTGAACCGGCTGGTGGAGGCCGAGGATTCGGCCATCACGCGGCTGAACGAAACGGGAAAAGCGCTGCGCGATCTCGAGCGCGTCGATCCGGCGGCGAGCCGTTTTAGTGATTCGCTGCACCGCGGGCTCGCGGAAATCGAAGACCTTGCTTCCAGCCTCCAGCGCTATGCCGAAGAACTCGATCTTGAGCCCGGCGCCCTGGCCGAGATGGAGGAGCGGGTGTCGCTCTTCGAATCGCTCAAACGCAAATACGGCGGCAGCATCGCGGACGTAATCGCCTTTGGCGACGTCGCCGCCGCGCGGCTGACGAAGATCGAAACGCGTGGCGCCGAGATCGAGCGGCTCGGGCAGGAGATTGAAAAGCAGCGGAAGGCGATGCTGGAAACCGCCGCCAAGCTCACCGACAAACGCGCCGCCGCCGCACCGAAGCTGGCGAAAAGCGTGACCACCGGACTCCGCGACCTCGGTTTCAAGAAAAGCGATTTCACGGTCGACCTCACCAGGTTGCCGGAGCCGGGCCCGCGCGGATTGGAGTCGGTGGAGTTTGTGTTCGCTCCCAACCCCGGCGAGCCGGCCAAGCCGCTCAAGGCGATCGCCAGCAGCGGCGAAGTCTCGCGCGTGATGCTGGCCGTGAAATCCTCGCTCGCCGCGCAGGACACGGTGGCCCTGCTCGTCTTCGACGAAATCGACGCCAATGTCGGCGGCGAAATCGCCCACGCCGTCGGTCTGAAAATGCGCGCCATCGCCGAAGAACGGCAGGTCCTGGCCATCACCCATCTCCCGCAAGTAGCCGCCTGCGCGCGCACCCAGTTTGTCGTCACGAAAGAAATCACCGGAGGCCGCACGCTTTCCTCGCTCACGGAGGTCTCCGCCGACGCCCGAGTGGAGGAAATCGCCCGGATGCTCGGCGGCAAAGGTGAAAGCGCCCGGGCGCACGCCAAAACGCTGCTAGGCTAGGCCCCAATGTCGGGCGCCCTTTCGAACGGGAGCGCCGTTGCTGGGAGCGCCGACTTCCAGTCGGCATTCAAAGCAAAACGCGCAGCGCCATTTTAAGAGTGAAGGTTGCCTTCGCGCAGAGCTGTGGCAGGGTCCCCGAATGACCGCCCGCCGCTTCAACTCCAACGTCATTTGTGACTTGGTATTTGCGCGGCAACAATTTGGCGCTTCGCGCTCTACGCTTGATGGCCGACTGGAAGTCGGCGCTCCCAGCAACGGCGCTCTCGTTCGGACGGGCGCCCGACCATCCGGGTGCTGCTAATGAAACTTACCCGTCTGGCGACCGTTCTCTTGTTGCTGCCGGCGCTCGCCCTCGCCGAGCCGCCGAATCCCAAAGTCCTGGAGCGCTACCAGCAGATGCTCGCGGCCAATCCCGTCGAGGGCATCGCGCTGGATCGTCTGTGGAACGCTGCGGCCGAGGCCGGGACGACCGATCAGCTCCTCGCCGAATACCGCAAACTCGATTCGTTCCCCGGGCAAATGGTGCTCGGTCTGTTGCTCCGGAAAGCCGGACAGGAGAACGAGGCCGTGAAGGCTTTCACCAAAGCGGCCGCACTGAATCGCGAGAGTCCGCTGCCCGCGCTGGCGCTCGCCAAGCTGGAAACGGCGCGTGCGCATCCGAAGGAAGCCGCCGCGCAATGGGAGAAAGCGGTGGCCCTGCTCCCGGATACGGACCCGCACAAGGCGGATGCACTGCTCGAACTCGGCACGGCGTATCTTGCGGCAGGCGAAGCGGGAAAAGCCGCGGCCGCGTGGGAGCACACCGTGGCGCTGAATCCTGGCGATCTGGACCTTCGCCGCCGGCTGGCTACCGCCTACGCGGACAATTTTTTGCCGGAGCAGGCCATCACGCATCTCGAGTATGTCGTGGAGCATGGTCCGCCCGCGGATCGGGCCGGCGCGCTGCAACAGATCGCCCGGCTGGAAAGCGCGGCCGGGCATCCAGGTGAGGCGATGAAAGCGCTCGAACGCGCCGTGGCGCAGACTTCCACGGAAAACTGGATGCGCAGCGAGTTGCTCGGGCAGATCATCCGGCTGGCCCAGCGCCAGCGGGTGGAGGGCGAACTGGAAGCAAAATGGAAAGCGCAGGTGGAAAAAGCGCCGCGCGACCTCGGCGGGTACCTGGAGTTGGTGGAATTCTACGAGCGCACCGGCGAACTCGAGAAAGAGCGCGAGTGGCTGGAAAAAGTGATGGCGCTCGTGCCAAAAAATTTCGAGATCCGGCTGAAGCTCGCCCGCCTGCTGGTGCAGCTCGATCATCTCGATGCCGCCATCCCGCACTTCGATGAGCTCATCGCCGGCCAGCCGGGCAATACCGATTTGATTTTCGAGCGCGCTCGCCTGGATTTGCAGCGCGAGGACCCCGAGCCGGCGCGCGCGCGCATCAAGGCGCTGCTCGCCCGCAAGCCCGGCGATGACAGCCTGCGCGCCAAGGCGCTCGATTTTTTCCAGGAATTCCACCTGCACGACCTCACCGAGCAGCACCTGCTTGCAGAGGCCGAAAAAGGCGGAGAGGACGAAATCTTCGCCCTCGCTTCCTTCTATTTCAGCCAGCGCCGCGTGCCGGAGGCGCGGCAGGCCATGGCGCGGCTGTTGCATCCGGAACTCCCGGCAGAGCGCCGCGCGGCGATTCTTTTGCGCACGGCGCAGATGCTGAAAGGACAGGGCGAATTTGCTTCCGCCGTGGAGGCCGCACAGGCCGCTGCCACGGCGAATCCCCGCGCGCGCGATGTGCGGCTGCTGCTCGGGGAGTTGCTCGATGCGTGTAGCCAGTTTCCCGCCGCGCGGGATGCCTATCTCGAGGCCTTCCGCCTGAGCGCCGGCGAGGCAGAGCGGCAGGAGGCGGACAACCGCATTTTCCAAAGCATCCGCACCGAGCACGCGGAGCCGGCATCCGGCCCGGGCCGTCCGCGACAGGAACTCGCGCAGGCCGCCGTGGAGGACTACATCCGCGGGCTGATGACGGAGGCCGGGCAGGAGAAAACGGTGCGTGCCTGGCTGCGCGTAGCGCAATGGAAACTGTGGAACGGCGACAAAGGCAGCGCGGTCCAATACGGCTCGAAGGCCGCGGAGTTGGAGCCGGAGAATCCGGCCCCGCACGAATTTCTCGCCCGCCTTGCCGTGGCCAATAACGACCCGGCTTTCGCCATCATGCAGTACCGGGAGCTCATGGAGCTGAATCCCGCGCACCACGCCGATTACGAACGGGAAATTGCCCAGCTTTTGCTCCAGCGCGGCAGCGTGGCGGAGGCGCTCGATCTCTTTACGGAGATCGCGCGGAAGAATCCCGGCAACGGAATGGCCCTTTCCGATCTGGCCACAGCGCAGGAGCGCGCACACAAACTCGACGATGCCGCCGGCACGTGGCGAAAGGCGCTCGCGGCGCTGCCGGCCCAGCGCCAGCACGAAGCCGCAGCGGCGCTGCTGCGCGTGCTGCAGGAGCTCGGGCAGCACGAGGAAGCCACTACGATGCTGTTGCGCACGGTCGATGACACTCTCGACGAACGGGAACGCCTCGCGCGGTTCGACGAGCTGCTCCTCTACGCGCAGCAACATGGCCGGCTCGACTGGCTGCGCGCGAAATTCGAGGAGCGCCGCAAGATGCGCGCGGACGATTATTTCACGGCCGTGGCGCTGGGCCGCGTGATGAAGGCCATGGGCGAGAAGGGCGCGGCCTTTGAACTGTTCGCCGACGCCGCGCTCTCCGCCCCCAAGCAGGCGGAAGCCCTGCCCGAGCTGATCCGCGAGGCGGAGGAGCAGCAGCGTCTCGATACCGCCGTGCGCTTGCAGGAGCAATTTACCCGCATCGCGCCACAGCAGGGACCGGACGGTTTCATCAAGCTCGCCGCGCTCTGCGAAAAGACCGGCGACCTTGACGGCGCCGAGCGCGCCTGGGCCCGGGCCGTGGCGAAATTTCCCCGCGATATCGAAGTGCTGCGGCGGGCGGCGGATTTTCACCAGCAGTGGGGCGATCTTTCCCGCGCGGCGACGCTATTGCGAAAGGAGCTCGCGCTCGATCCCGCGAACCCGCGTATCGCGGCCGCGCTGGGTGGGATTGAATTTGACGCCGGACGTTTGGACGAAGCACGTGGCGCGTTCGAAACGGTGATGCGCCTGACGAAGCCGGTGGAACTAGTCCTGTACCCGGGCGACAGCGAAGCGGTGCGGGGCGAGGAGGGGGAGAACCGCGCGCCGCCGCGCAAGATGCCCGGCATGGGGCGCACGCCGATTTTCCCCGCGAGCAGCAGCCTGCTGGGATTCGCGAATGGCAAGCCGTCGCCCGAGGCCGAGATGCGGCTCAACGCACTGCGCCGGCTGGCGTCCATCGCGGCGCTGCGGGGAGGCACGGACCTGTCGCGCTGGCTCGCGGACTGGACGGCCGTTCCCGATGGCACGGAAGCGATTTGGGCGCTGTATTTTGCGGGCGCGCGCGGAAATGTGCTGAACCGCATCGAGACGCGTTGCGCGGCCGAGCCGCAAAATCAATCGCATCGGCGCGCGTGGATCTGGATCGCCTTGGAGAGCGGCGAGTTTCAGCGGCTGGCCGGCTGGCTGCACGGCTCCTTTCACAGTGGCGCAGAGCTCGCGGAATTCACGGGCGTGTTCAATGAGTTCGTGCGGCTGCATCCGGAAAATGTGGATTTGCGTGCCGTGGCAGCACTGTTCCCGCCGGGGGCGCGGCTCCGCACTTCGCAGACGGCCGCGACATTGCTGGCGGCGCATCGCTACGCCGAGGCGCTCTGGTTGGGTCACCGGGTGCTGGAGAGTGCCGGGAGCCAGGGTGCAGGCGTCGCGCGCGATCTGGCGCAGATGCAGATCGCCTTGGGTCATTCCGCCGAGGCGCTGCAATTGCTCGAGCAAGCGTCGGAGGGCACCGGCGAGTGGTTCGATTCGCCGGTGTATGAAGCGATGCGCGACTACTGCCGTCTCGCTCCACCGGAGCCGCGGGAGGCTTTCATTCAGAAAAAACTGGTCGCGAGTGATGGGCGCACTGCGCACGGATTGCTCACGCGGGTGCTTCTTTGCGGCTTGTCCGGGCGCGAGGAGGAAGCGGCCGCCGCGCTGGAAACGCTCCTCCAGGCCCGGGCTTTCCCGGCGTCGGCGTGGCGCAACACCCGCGCGGAAAATCGGCGGGCGGAGGAATTGAAAAGCGAATGGCGGTACTGGATCAGCGGCTCGTCCGTGCTGGCGAATTGGTCGCTGCCGCAACTGGCGCGCAAGCTCTGGGAGCACGCCTTTGCCGATGCGGGCTTGCGGGCGGCGCAGGCCGCGCTGGCGCGGCCCCTGCGAGTCTCGCTCGAAACGGAGTCGGATGACGAGAGCCCTGATGCCGCGGCCTTGATGGATACCGCGCAAACGATGCGCGACGCGCTGGCTTATTTGCTGGGTGGCCGCGCCGAGCGTCTCGCCTTGCTCGATACCGCTGCGCGCACCACCGGCGGGATCGAGCGGCTGGCCGAGCAGCTCAATATGTACGGCGCGCGCGATGCGGCCGTGGAGGCGAGCTATTATGCTTGGGTGCTGAACATGCGCGATCCGTCGGATCGCGGGACCACCGATCCGTTCGCGCTGCGGCGTCTCATGGATGCATGCGCGGCTGCGGGCGACGAGGTCACGGCGGAATTGGTGCGCCGCCGCGTGCTCACCGAAAAATTCAGCACGGGCAGCGACAGCACGCCGGCGCAGTTCGCCCGCGAGTGGTCGGAGCAGCTCGAACGGCGCGGCGACTATGTGGGAGCGCTCAAAGTGGTGAAGAACGCCATTGCCAGCTTCCCCGAGGGCCAGCTGGCGGTGCGCCATGCGGAATTGGTGCTGCGTTCCCAGGGGCCCGAGGCCGCGAAGGACGAACTTTTGCTCCTCGCCCGCAGCAATCCCGGCAATGCGCTGTCCGCCGAGCAATTGGCCACGCTGCTCGAATCGCTGGGCAGCGAAGGGCGGGGCCTGCTCGTGCGGCTGCGCGCGGCTTCCGGCGCCGACCCGCGCCTGCCGCAACTGCTCTATCGCCTCGGCAAGCCGGACGAAGCACGCACGGCCATGGAGAAATTGCCGGCGAGCTATTCGGTCTATGCGGCCATGACGCTCGCCGAGGTGATGGGCCTGGCGGGCGATGCGAAAGGAGCGCGCAGTGTCCTCGTGGCCACGGCCAATCGTGTCAGCGATCCGCGCGCGCAGCTTCAGCTCCGCAGCAAGCTGCTGCGCATTCCGGGCGCGCCGCCGGCGGTGGAATTGGTGCAGCGCATGCAAACACGCATGCGCGCGAGCGTGGCGACCCAGCCGGAACTGGCCGACGATTATTACCAATTCTTCGATCGCTATGCGGAGACGCTCGGCATCGGCGCCGCCTGGAAAGCCGAGGCCGCAAAAGCCTGGGCGGATGGCCAGGGCCCGGTGGCCGCAGGATTGTCGGTCCTCAAGTCCAGCCTGACGGTGGGCGACGTGGCGCAGGCCCGGAGCGTGTGCGAGCGTCTGGCCGCCCGCCCGGAGCTCAGCAGCGCGGTCCTGGAGAAAGCCTCCGCGCTGCTCGCGGCCTCGCGCCAGACGGGTCTGCGGTTGCTGCTCGCGGAGGCCGATGCGCGGAGCAGCCAGCTTCGTTTCCAGCCGGCGATGGCCTGGGTGCGGCTGCTGCATGATTCCGGCAACGGCGAGAAGGCGCGCGCGGTGCTGGAGCAGTTTTCGCCGCTGGGCATGTTCGACGGCGGTGCCGAGGTGCTGGGTGGCGCCTGGTTGGAACTCGGCGACACCGCGCGGGCGCGCACTTACTTGGAGCGGGCGCTCGCGGAGGAGTCGCTCTGCCCGCCGGCTTCGCTGCTGGCGTCCATGGCCCGGGTGCAGATCGCGTCGAAACGGCTGCCTGCCGCGCGACTGCTGTTGCAGCGCGCTTTCGAGCGGCCTTCCTGCAAGGAATTCGATGCCCTGGCCGAATACCTGGAAGCCGCGAACGAACTGCCGCGCTGGCGCGAGCTGGCCGAAGAGTTCTCCCTCTCTCCGTTTGCGAGCCACGGGCTGAAGATGGCTATTTTCGCCCGCTACGAAAAACAAGCGCGTGGCGCCGAGGCGCTGGCTTTTCTCTCCGGGGAACGCGCGTTGATTTCCCTGAACGGCGATGACGGCGGCGGACACGGCATCAGCGGGCCGCGTCTGCGCAGCCTCGCCAAAAAATCTGGGTCCTATGCCGAACTGGCGACCTTGTTCACCGCCCTCGATCGCGCCAAGGTTCCGGGCGCCGCCGCGGAGCTGTTCGCTTTGCAGGCGGACCAGGCGGAGAGCGCTGGCAACGATCCCTCCGCCTCGCTGGCGCAAGCTTTCGCTCTCGAACCCGGGCGCTGGGAATTCGCCCGCCGCCTCGCCGATGGCTATCTCAAAACCGGCGACCGCGCGAAAGCCCGGGCCATGCTTGCGCGCTATCTCGAAACTCCGGGCAAGCCCACCGATCGCGAAGCCGCCTTCGAGCGGTGGGACCGCTCCCAGCCGCGGTAGCCGTGACCTTGCTGGCGGCCGTGTCCCGCTTTGCGGCCTCAAAGGGTTTTTGCCTCGGAGGATATTAAGTGCACCATCGCGCCCGCCGCGTTCTGATTACGATGAATCGACCACCGTTTTTGCCTGTGTCCCCATCCTCACCGGGAAGCGTCCCTCTTCCGGGAGCCGGGGCGCCCTCGCCCCGAGCTTCGCTTTGGGTGACGCTCTTCATTCTCTTCCTCTTCCTCGCCGTTCCCATGGTCCACGCCCAGAAAGGCGATGAGACCGTGATCACCATGCAGACCCTCGGCGGCCTTCGCTTCGACCCGCCGCGCTTCGTCGTGACGCCGGGTGCCAAGGTCAAGGTGAACCTCGAAAACGCCGACGACATGGCGCATAATTTCGTCATCACCAAACCCGACGCTCGCATGGAAGTGGTGAACGCCGCGATGACCATCGCCGTCACGCCCGATGCGGATTTCATCCCGAAGACCGACAAGATTCTCCAGCACTCCCCGGTGCTCCTGCCCGGCAAAAAGGCGGCCGTCACTTTCACTGCGCCGACGGCCGAGGGCGTCTACCCCTACGTCTGCACGTATCCTGGTCACGGGGTGGTGATGTATGGCGCGATGTATGTGACCAGCAAACCGAAGGACCCGCTGCCGGCGATCGCCAAGGACATGAATCTGCCGGAGACCGTGCGCCTGCAGGGCGAGACCCAGCAGCTTCACGCCTACCAGCAGGTGCCGCCCTATGTGTGCCGCATCTTCATGCGCGACTCGGGCCCGGCGGCCATCGCCGTGGCCCTGCCCGGGGATCAAAATTACTGCTGGGACGCCGGCGCCTGCCGCCTGCGCTACGTGTGGCGCGGCGCCTTTATCGATCCGATGCCGCACTGGACGGGCAATGGCGACGGCCTCGCGGAAGTGCTCGGACGCATCTACTACCGCGCGCCCGGCGGCATGCAGTTGCACGTCGGCTCGCTCGAAAAGGAGCCGGTGGTAAAGTTTCTCGGTTACCGGCTCGTGCAGAAATTTCCGGAGTTCCACTACACGCTCGATGGCGTGGACGTGCGCGAGCTCATCAAGCCGCAGCATCACGGTGGCTTGGAAATCACTTTCACCGTCGCGAATGCGAAGCAGCCGGTCTCTTACAAAAGCGACTCGCAAGGAGGCGCCGCGTTCACCTCCAGCGCCGGGGAATTCAAGAACGGCGTGCTCACGCTCTCCGCGGATAAGGCGAAGACGTTCACCGTGGCGCTGACGGAAATTCCCGGACGCGAGCCGCTGCGCTATTGGTCGATGAACGATACCCCCAAGGGCCGGCACGGCGCCTTGAATGAGACCGGTGTGCGTGGCCGGGCGGTGCCGTTCGACGGTGCAAAGCAGCAACTCGACACGGGCGTGAACACCGACACGATTGCCAAGGCCGGGACGATCGCGATGTGGGTGAAGGAACAAGCACCCAAGGGCAAAACAAAGAAGGGCGAGGCCGCACCGCCCGAGAAAAAGGGCGAAGCCGTGGTCGGCGCGACCAATGGCAAAGACGAATTCGGCCTCGGCTGGAATCTGTCCCAAGCCGGCAAGATTGAGGTCTCCGTCGGTGGACAAACGATGGTGGCGCCTGCCGACTTGGACACCGCGTGGCATCACGTCGCCGTGACCTTCTCCGGCAGCACCTTCACGCTCTACGTGGATGGGGCGCCCGCCGGCACTGCCAACGGAGCCTTGCCCGCTGGGTCGCCGATTTTTCTCGGTTCCATCGGCGGCAGTAAATTTGCGAGCGCCATGCTCGATGAAGCGCGCATCGATGACCGCGCTTACACCTCGGACGAGATTTCCGCGCTCTACCGCCGCGAGCGCCCGCAGGAAACCAAGATTGCCAAGCCATGAAGCCCTTTTTCCTTCTGACCGCCTGTTTGTGTTTCGCCGGCCTCGCCGCGGCGCAGGATTCCGCCGCCAAGCCCAAAAAGCCCGGCAAGGCCGATCGCCCCTCTCTCGCCGACTACTACGAGGTCGAAAAAATCGCCACGCCGTCCGGCTTGTCGGCGGAAGTCGGTGCGCTCGATTTTTTGCCGAATGGAAAGCTGGTCGCCTGTTTCCATCGCGGTGAAGTCTACACCTACGATCCGGAAAAGAAGACGTGGACGCTTTTTGCCGAAGGCCTGCACGACCCGCTCGGCGTGATGGCCGTGAGCAACAGCGAAGTGCTGGTGATGCAGCGTCCGGAGCTCACGCGCCTTCGCGACACGGATGGCGACGGCGTCGCCGATGATTTCACCACGGTGAGCGACGACTTCGGCCTCTCCGGCAACTACCACGAATTCGCCTACGGTCCCGTGAAGGACAAGCTGGGGAATCTCTACGTGGCGCTCAATGTGGCGTCGAACGGCTCGGGCATTCGCAGCGAGTTGCGCGGCAAATACAATCCGCTCAGCCCGCTCAACTCCCGCATGTATTCCGCCGTGCCCTGGCGCGGCTGGGTGCTGAAGATCACGCCCGATGGCAAAATGACACCCTTTGCCTCCGGGTTCCGCTCGCCCAACGGCCTCGGCTTCGACGCGGACGGGCATCTCTGGGTGCCCGATAACCAGGGTGACTGGATCGGCACGAGTCCGCTCTACAATGTGGAGGACGGAAAATTCTACGGTCACGCTGCCAGTGTGGCCTGGCAGCCCGGCGAGACTCGCGAGACGCTGAAGATTCCCGTCGCGGAGCTCGACGCCAAGCGCACCCGCGGCTCCATCCTCTTTCCGCAAGGCGTCATGGCGAATTCGCCCACGCAGCCGCTGCTCGACAGCACCGGCGGAAAATTCGGGCCCTTCGCCGGGCAGATGCTGATCGGCGACCACAATCGCTCGCGCGTGATGCACCTCATGATGGAAACGGTCGACGGCCAGTTGCAGGGCGCCTGCGCACCGGTGGTCGATAGCGGCATCCCCGGCGGCGTCAACCGCCTCGCGTTCGCCCCCGACGGCGCGCTGTGGGTGGGCCACACGTCCCATGGCTGGGGCGCCAGCACCGGCGTCAGCCGCGTGAAATGGACGGGCAAAGTCCCGCTCGACGTGAAGGAAATGCACCTCACGAAAAAAGGCTTCGAACTCGTCTTCACGAAGGCCGTGCAGGAAGAGAGCGCGAAACTGCCCGGGTCCTACCGTTTCAAGCGCTACTACTACGAGTACCACCAAGCCTACGGCGCTCCCCAAGGCGATCTCGAGGAAGTGCCCGTGACGAACGTCACCCTCTCCCCCGACCGCACGCGCGCCACCGTCGAGTTCGCCACGCTCAAAGCCTGGCGCGTCTACGAACTGCACATCGACGGCCTGAAAGACGACGACAACGCCCCGATGCTCAACTCGCTGATCTGCTACACCCTCAATCACCTCCTCGAAAACACCCCTCCGCCCCCGCCACCCGGCGGCGCGAAGTAGTCGCGTAGCTGCGAGCGGAAGCTTGCAGACCTGCAGCCTCCCGGCTGCAGCTACATGCGAATAGCGATGTTCACAGCTTCCGCACTTCATCCGCGATAATCGCAATCCCCTCCCGCACGATCTCCTCCGGCTGCGAAAACGTCATGCGAATGCACTCGCGCGCATGCGCCCAGTCACGATCCGCGCCAAAGAAAAAGTATTCGCCCGGCACGATGAGCACCTTCCGCTTTTTCAGCCGCTGATACAGCTCGCGCGTGGGAATTGGCAGCCCCGCAAAGTGTAGCCACAGAAAGAACGCCCCCTCGGGCCGATGCGCCGCCCACGGCAGCCCGGCAAAAGATTCGCGCACCCAGCCCAGCGCCCGCTTGGCGCGCTCTTCGTAGAAAGGACGCACCACCTCGCGGCTCACGCGGATGATCTCTCCGTCGCGCAGCAGCGGCAGCACCAGCGTCTGGCCGATATTTGTATTCGCCAGCCCGATCACGCTCGTCATCGCCTGGATTGCTTGTGCGATTTCCGGCCGCGCCACCACGATCCCCGTGCGCGTACCCGGCAGCCCGAGCTTCGAGAGGCTCAGCGTCAGAATGATGTTCTCATTCCAGACCGGTGTGGCCGGCGTGTAGATGGCCCCGGGGAAGGGGACGCCATACGCATTGTCGAGCAGCAGCGGGATGCCGCGCTGCGCCGCGAGTTTGGCGAGATGCGCCACCTCGTCGTCGGTGAGCACATTGCCGCTGGGATTCGTCGGCCGCGAGACACACAACGCGGCGATGGACGGATCCAGCGCTGCCTCCACCGCGGAAAAATCCACGTGGTATTTGAATTCATTCCCCGGCAGTTGCTCGATGCGCGGCCGGCACGCGGTGAAAAAACCTTCGTCCAGCCCCTGGTTCTCGTAGCCGATATATTCCGGCACCAGCGGCAGCAGGATTTTCCGATGCGCACCATCGTTCTGCTCTCCCGCGAGCATGTTAAACAGCATGAACCACGCGGCCTGCCCGCCCGGCGTCACCGCGAGATGCTGCGGCGTGATGTTCCAGCCGCATGTCGTATTCAGGCACTGCGAGAGCGCTTCCAAAAAAGCCGGATTCCCCCGCGGCGGATCATAATTCGCCAGCATGCGGTCGAAGGCCCCGCCGTCATCCAGCAGTTCCTGCATCCGCGCCCGCCAAATTTCCTGCACCGCCGGGATGTGCGCGGGGTTGCCGCCGCCGAGCATGCGCATGCCGGGTTCCGTCGTCATCGCCTTGCCAAGATCGTCCATCAATTCCTGGATGCCGCAGGGGCCGCCGAGCTTCTGGCCGAACTTGGAAAGATGATAGCGCATGGTCTCCCGAGTTCGCACGGAGGCTGCGCAGCGTCAAGGCGGCATAGCGGAAGCGCCGTCGTTTTATCGGAAATGTTTCCACTTCGCCCTTCTCACTCCGCCCCCGGCATGCCACCTTCCGCGCGTGATGAAAGTTCCTTACTACCAAGTCGACGCCTTCGCGGAGCGTGCCTTCACCGGCAATCCCGCGGGCGTCTGCTTGCTCGAAACCTGGTTGCCGGACGAAAAACTCCAGCAGATCGCCGGGGAGAACAATCTTTCGGAAACCGCCTTTCTCGTTCCCCTCGCCGACGACTACGAACTCCGGTGGTTCACTCCCGCCCAAGAGGTGGATCTCTGCGGCCACGCCACCCTCGCACCGGCCTTTATTCTCTTCACCGAGCTGCGTCACCGCGAGGCCCACGTGCATTTTCAGACCCGCAGCGGCTTATTGCGCGCCACCTGGGATGGCCGCGTGGTCATGCTGGATTTCCCCACCCGTCCCGGCGCTGCCTGCGCCGCGCCGCCCGCGCTCATCGAAGGCCTCGGCCATATCCCGCGGGAAGTGCGCAAGAGCCGCGACTACCTCGCCGTCCTCGGTTCGGAGAGCGACATCGAGTCGCTCACCCCTGATTTCCCGAAAATCGCCACGCTTGATTGCCTCGGCGTCATCGCCACCGCGGCCGGCGAGAAAGTGGACTTCGTCTCCCGCTTTTTCGCGCCCGGCGCCGGGCTCAATGAAGACCCGGTCACCGGCAGCTCCCACTGCACGCTCATCCCTTACTGGGCGGAAAAGCTCGGCAAGGAAAAGATGGTCGCGCGCCAGCTTTCCAAGCGCGGCGGCACCGTCTATTGCGAGGTGCGCGGCGACCGCGTGGGCATCGGCGGCCACGCCACGCTCTTTTCCCGCGGGGAGTTGATGCTGCCCTAGGCCTGCGTAGTTTCCGCTGGCCGAAAGAGACGCCCCTTTTGCATAAACCTGCCACCACATGGTCCTCGAAATCGTTAAATACGGAAATCCTGTCCTGCGCGCCAAAGGCGCGGAGATCGGGGAGATCGATGAAAAAATCCGCACGCTCGCTGCGGATATGCTGGAGACCATGATCGCCGCCAACGGCGTCGGCCTCGCCGCGCAGCAGGTCGGCGTGCCCGTCCAACTCGCCGTCATCGACGTGTCCGACGTGAAGGACCGCCCCAGCGAGATGTTCATCGACGGCAAGGAAGTCGATTTCGAGGGCTTCATGCCCATGGTCCTCGTGAACCCCGTGCTCGATCTCGGCAAGGAAACTGAGGAAGGCGTCGAAGGCTGCCTCAGCTTCCCCGAACTCAGCGCCGACATCATCCGCTCCGAACGCGTGACCGCGAAAGCCAGGTCGCTCGATGGCCGGACAATTGAATTCGAAGCCACCGGCCTGCTCGCCCGCGCCCTGCAACACGAAGTGGATCACCTCAACGGCGTGCTCTTCATCGACAGGATGAGCGCCGCCTCCCGCGCCGCCCTCTCCGGCAAGCTCAAGCGCCTCCAAAAAGGCACACGCGGGTAGGGGAAGCTCCGACGCGCGAAGCCCAAGGAGCCGGGGCGCCCTCGCCCCGTGTTTCGTTGGACGTTGGACGTTACTTGAGGTGCCACCGCTTCCGCAGAAACCACTCCACACTCCCCACGATCAGGATCAGCAGAAAATAAATCGGCGAAGTCCACAGCTCACCGTCGATCGTCGTCATGATGCGCTCGGCCTTCCGCGCAATGGTCTCCGGCATCTGCCACAGATTCTCTTCGCGGAAGTAAGCCCCGCCGCTCGTCTCCGCCATCTGTCGCAGCAGCGCTTCATTCATCGCCGTCTCCCCGCTTTCGAATTTCGGCTCGGTCACATTGAATTCGAGCAGCGTTTCCGGATCGCTGTGCACCGCGAATTGATGCACCCCCGGCGACAGCGCCACGAAATCAGCGCGATACATTCCCGGCTGGTCGGGCAC
>FTCB01000686.1_pt1 | contig 26038 bp, 22 predicted proteins | sample 1639431 | NCBI WGS metagenome assembly FTCB01 (sample SAMEA3914864, study PRJEB12502) | metagenome | biome: forest; material: soil | place: USA | collected 2012-03-12 | depth 0.3 m
CGTTGATGTAGTCCACCTCGCTCACGTCGAGGCGCCCGCGCATCAGCGCCCGCCGCGCCGCGGCGATCACGCCCTGCCCGTTCGGCTCCGGCGCCACGGGATGGTACGCTTCGCAAGCGCGGCCATGGCTCACCACTTCCGCGTAGATGTGCGCGCCGCGCGCCAGCGCGTGGCTGAGTTCCTCCATCACCACAAAGGCCGCGCCCTCGCCGAGCACGAAGCCATTCCGCGCGAGATCAAAGGGCCGCATCGCCGTCTGTGGCTCGCCCTCATGGCGCGTCATCACTTTGCCCTGGCAAAACGTGCCCCAGATCTGCGGCAGGATCGGTGCTTCGGCGCCGCCGGTGATCATCACGTCGGCCTCGTCGTTTTCGATCATCCCAAGCGCATAGCCCATCACGTCATTCCCGCTCGCGCTGCCGCTGCTCATGGTGATGGCGTGGCCTTTCACCCCCAGCTCGATGGCGATCTCTCCGCTGCCGCCGCCGGTATAGCCGTTAATCATCGCGAAGAGGCTAATCGCCCGGTAACCGCGCCGGCGCCACGCTTCGTCCGAGCGCGCGGCGGTGTCGTTGTTGCTCACCGTCGTGCCTTCCACTACGCCTACGCGGTCTGCCGCGAGGGCCGCGATCTTCAGCCCCGAATCCTCCACCGCCATGCGCGCCGCGGCCACGGCATACTGCAATTCCAAATCCAGCCGCCGCCCCACCTTCGCCTCCATGTAACGGGTGGGAATGAAATCGCGCACTTCACACGCAATCTTCGACGGCGCATCGCCGGGAGGGAAACGCGTGAGCGGCCCCGCGGCGCTCCGGCCCTCGACGATGGAATCCCAGAATACCGGAATCGTGCTGCCATTGGGGGCCACCACGCCCATACCGGTAATCGCCACCCGGCGCTCGGCCCGGCGATAGTTCATGCCTGCCTCCTTCCGCCCAGGCCGGGCAAAATCGCCGGCGTGGCCTGCATGTAGTGGCGGTAGGCGTCGCCGAATTTTTCCATGAGGGCTTGTTCTTCCATGCGCACGCGCGCGATCAGCGTGGGCACGAAAACGAGCAAGACCAGCCCCAGGGTGATCCACGACCCGAGCATCAGGGCGAGACCGGCCGTCTCCAAAATCATGGAGAAATACACCGGATGCCGCGCATAAGCGAATGGCCCGCTGGTGATAAACTCATGCCCTTCGCGCATTTCCACATGCAGGCTCCAGAAGCGCCCCAGCGCCCGAATCGCCGACCGCCGCACCACGAACGACGCCACGGAAATCACCGCGCCCGGCAGAAAAATCGGCCACCAGAGGGACAGCCCGCGCACGAAATATTCCGTGATGCCCCCGGCCACCATCGCAAGGCCGCACAACAGGAAGAGGTTAAACGTCGTGCTCTCCCTTTTCTTGCCCGGCACCGTGTCGCGACGCGCAAATACCTCGCGGATCCGTTCAATAAAAACGGCGAGCACGGCAACAACGGGGAGCCAATGATTAACGTAATAAAGCATCGGTCTTGGTGGGGGATAAGACAATCAACCTAAAATAGCGAGCTTCTCCAGTCTGAATTACATAATTGAAACCTGTGAATAAGTTGGGGAAAACCCATCCCCCAACAGAGGAAACGACTTTTTCACAGCTCGCGGACGGGCCATTCGTTTCGATGGGGGATTGTGACCAAAAATTTTCGTGAAAGCAGCAGGCCGAAAACCGATCCACCCTCACCCGGAGCCCAGTAGAAGAGATTTTGGATGAGTTTTTAACCTTCACAAAAACTTCAACTGTGCGGGTCGCAGTCTGGAGTGCGGTGCCTTGGCACCGCTCTGTGGTATGAGGCAGCTTGCTGCCTGCGGTGGGAATGATAACCGGACGGCGGAAGCCGTTCCTCCCACGCACAGCAAACTGCGCCGGACTGCGCCCCGCGCTATTTGTACCTCGAATAGCGGCCGGCGAATTTCGGTGCGACGACACCCCAATTCCTCGTTGTCCAGCGATGCCGACACCTTCCGCCCGTCGGGCGAAAGCGCATGCTCGGGCATCGGTGAATAACTTCATCCTGGCGGCCAGAGCAGGTTGCGGCCGGCGAGCAGGTGGATGTGCAAATGCGGCACACTTTCCCCGGCGTCGCGGCCATTGTTGATCACCAGGCGGTAGCCCGTTTCCAGTACGCCGAGCTTTGCCGCAATTTCCTTGGAAGCCAGCAGCATTCGCCCGAGCAGCTCCGCGTCCTCCTTCTCCGCGAGCGCGATACGCCCGATCGACTTGCGCGGGATGATGAGCACGTGCACCGGCGCCTGCGGATTGACGTCGTGGAACGCCACGAAGTCGGGCGACTCATATACGAACTTCGCCGGAATTTCGCCGGCGGCGATTTTTTCGAAGATGTTCATGACAGCACGAAAATCGAGGTTCAGCCGGGACGCTACGCCACGTGCAGGAAAAGCTCGCGGGCGCCGCCGCTGTCCTGGCAGGCGAGGCCGGATTGTTCGCGGGCGAAAAGGACGATCTCGCTGCGGAGGGCGTCGCACTGGCGGCACCAGCTCCGGCGCTTGGCGAGGAGTTTCACGCAGGGCTCCAGGCCCACGAGTTCGCAATAGCTGCCGCCCATCTCCAGCACTTCGCGCAGCCGCGCCCGCAGCGCTCCGAAAAACGCCAGCTCGTAGCCGTCGCCAGCGCCTTGGGCCACTTCCACGAGCGAGATGCGCGAGAAAGGCGACGAGGCCTCGAAGCGCTCGCCCACTTCGGCGTAACCGATCACTTGCAACGCGGCGCGCACCGCTCGCGTGAACTGCGCCACGGGCATCACGGAGACGTCATGCAGCCCTTCCATCCACACGTTCACGCTCTCGGCGACGTGCGGCGCGAGCCACCATTTCACATACCCGGCCCGCTGCGCCGCCACATTCAGCGCGCGCACGAGCCATTCATGGTCGAAGGCGATCACCCGGCCATTGGCAAGCACGATGGGGGGGACCTGATTTCGAAACGCAATCATTTGAACAACTCCTGTTGCGGGCCACCCTTGCGGGGTAGGTTCCCTAGTTTCTGAATCTCGTGGATAAATTCCCCGATGTCCTGGAAATGCCGGTAGACGCTCGCGTAGCGCACGTAGGCGACCTCATCGAGCTCGTGCAGCGCCGACATCACTTTTGCGCCGATCACGTTGCTCGGGACTTCGCGGCGAAACTCCATCTCGACCGTGGCGATAATGTCGTCCGCCACGGCTTCGAGCTGCGCGATGCTCACCGGGCGCTTCTCGCACGCTTTGATCATGCCGTTGAGGAGCTTCTCTTTGTTGAAAGGTTCGGTCCGTCCGTCGCGTTTCGCCACCCGCAGTTCCGCGCGCTCTACTTCTTCGTATGTCGTAAACCGTAAGCCACACTGAAGACATTCCCGGCGGCGGCGGATGCTCCGGCCATCTTTCGACAGCCGCGAGTCGATCACCTTATCCTCCAGGCTACCGCATTTCGAACAATACATGATTTAGTGGCGGGATCACAGATTATTCCCGCTCTAACACAAGGGATGGTGTCGTCAATGGGAAAGCACATTTTCCCAACAATTACTTGTGGTCCTGGCGGCAGGGGCCGCCCCATGCCTTGTGGTTTCCCATAGCTGCCTATCGGCCTACCCTCGCCCCCGCCACCACCCCCGTAGGCCCGCAAACGCCGCCACAAGAATCAGTAATACTGCCAGGGTACAGACCATCGTCGCCCCGGAGGGGAAATCCCCGTAAAAGCTCGCGAGCAATCCCGCGCCGCCGCCGAGCAGCGCCAGCACGCAGCCGGCGATCAGCCGCATGGGCATCCGGCGCGCCAGGAGGATACCCGACACCGCGGGCACGATGAGATAGCTGAAGACCAGCAGCACGCCCGCAATGCGCACGAAGCTCGTCACCACCAGCCCGAAGAGCGCGTAGAACAGAAAATCCCACCACTGCACCCGGAGGCCCTGCTGCCGTGCTTCCTCGCGCGCAAACGATACCGCGAGAAAGCGCCGCCGAAACACAAAGTGCACCACGCCTACAAACGCAAAGAGTCCCGCTGCCGTCCAGATCTCCCCCGGCGTAACGAGCAGGATATTCCCCACGAGCATGTTTTTGATTTCTTCATCGCCCTCCGCGGCGCGGCTCAGCAGCAGCACGGCCACGGCCGCGGCGACGACGTAGGTGATGCCGATGATGGCCTCCTGCGGCACTTCGCTCGTGCGCCGGTGGGTGAAGGAGAAGAGCGCCGCGCCCACGAGGGTGAAGCCCAGCGCGATGGCGAGGGTGGCGGGGCTTTCCAGATCGAGGTGCAGCAGCACGCCCACGCAGATGCCGAGCGACGCCATCTGCGCCATGGCGATGTCGATGAAGATGATGCCGCGCTGCACCACGTGCAGGCCGAGGTAGACGAGCAGCGGCGGCAACAACAGCGAGGCCACGAGGGGCCAGAACATAACTTCCCACATGGCTTACTCCTTCAGCGCCGCGGCGACGCGGGAAACAATGGCGTCCATGTTGGCCCCATAGGTGTCGGCATTCGGCAGCGCGCCCGGGAACTGCGCCACGTCGACGACGTGCGCGCCCGTGGACCCCGCGACTTTCTCGGCGACCTTGCGATTGTGGAAGGGCTCCACGAGGATGACTTTCGCGTGCGCGGCTTTCATCTGTGTGATGACTTCCGCGAGGTGCGAGGGCGAGGGCGGGATGCCCGGCTTCGGCTCCAGGAAAATCTCGCTCGCCAGCCCGAAGCGATGCGCGAAATACGGCCACGAATCATGAAACGCGACGATCGGCTGGCCCTTGTACGGCAGCAGCGCGCGGCCCCATTCCTGCAACTTGGCATCGATGGTCTGCTCGAACTTGGTGTAGTTCGCGCGGTAGCTCGCCGCATTCGCGGGATCGACGGCGGCAAACGCTTCCGCGATGTGCTGCGCGACGGCTTTCGCGATGATCGGATCGATCATGAAGTGCGGGTTGCCGAGCGCGTGCACGTCGCCCGCGGCGCGGGTGAGGGTCGTCGGCACGTTCATCAGCCGGATGCCTTGCGAGGCGACGACGCGCCCCGGCTTGCCGACTTCGAGTTTCGCATTCCGCGCGTTTTGCAAAAGCGGCGGGAGCCAGCCCATTTCCAGCTCCGCGCCGCCTTCGATGAGCACGTCGGCGCTGCGCAGCTTCACGATGAAGCTGGGCCGCGCATCGACGAAGTGCGGGTCTTCCGTGGCTTTGGCGAGCGTGGTGACTTCCACGTTGTCGCCTCCGATTTCGCGCGCCACCGCGCCGTAGTCCGGCAGTGTCGCGACGACGATCAATTTGGCCTCAGCCGTGACCAGCAACGCTGCCCAAGCAGCGAAGATCTGCAGTATGTGTTTCATAGTTGTGTGTGTTGGTATGTGTCTGTGATTAAATGGAGAGCGCGCCCGAGCAGGCTTGGCGCCGGAAAGTGGAACGGGTTTTCAACCCGTGGCCGGCGCCCCGCGCAGCGGGGCAGGTGATGGGAAGTGTGGAACTCATCAGAACTTGTGCGCCCCATGCGCCCCGATCGTGAATTCGAACTGGAGAAACACGGAGTCGACACTCCGGGCGTCGAGGAAGTGCGAGGCTTCCAGCCAGTCGTGGTTGTATTGCAGCCGCAGCTTCGAAAACTCCGACGGATACCACGTAATATCCGCCGAGGCGCGCCAGCGCGTCTGCCGATCGGGATCGTCGGTAAACTCCGAGTTGTCCATGTGCAGGTAGTCGCCGCGGACGCCTGCGGCCCAGCCTTTGGCAAAGCCCCACTGCACCTGCGAATACGCGCCCCAATCCTCCAGCGTCTCCCGCACGGGGAAGGAATCATCGAGCCCGCGCCCCACTTCCGCGCGGCGCCACAGGGCTTCCGTCTGCCACTTCACATACGGGTAGCCGCCCTCCGCATTCGACGGCTTCCATTTGTAAAAGGCATCCACCGCATAGATCTGGGTGTGTGTGTCGGGCCCCGTATCATTCGGGCCGAAGGCGCCGGAGGCGCCGAGCAGCAGCGTGCGCGTGCTGCTGAAATCGACCGACGTTTCGAAGCGCGGCACGAACAGCAAATCCTGCGCGCCGCGAAGCTGGCGGTCGATGGTGTCGCGCCCGAAGAGCGTGCCGTCTTCGCCGAGATTGCGAAACGCCGACGCCGTGCCGCCTTCGCCATTTTGCACGGCGAAGATGAGCTGCGCATACCACGGCGTGGGCAGTACCCAGGACGCCTGCACGCCCACGCCGCGCAGTCCATCGGGACCAAGCAGCCGCCCTTGCACCAGCGGTGCGTCCACGAAGTCCCACGTGTGCGGGTGCGTGGCATTCATGCGGCCCAGCGGCGCGAAGAATTGCCCGGCCTTGAGCTGAAGGCCCCATGGCAAGCTCGTGGTCTGCGCAAAGGCTTCCTCCACTTCCACCTCGGTTTCGTTTTGCGAATCGAGCTTGAAGACGATGTTCGCAAACGCCTCGAAGTACGGATCGACCGCGCCATCGAAGGCCAGCTCCAGGTTGCGCGCGTTGAAGCCGCGCTGCATCGGATCGTGATCGCCGACTTCGATGCGATCGAGATCCCGGGCGGACGACCACGCGCCGGTGATGAGCGCGTCAAACGACACGTTCAAGTAGCTGCGCCCGCCGCCCGCGAGGGTGATGGGCGCCGTGCCGGTCGCGGGCGTGGCCACCACCGAGGCATCGGTCGTGGGGATCGCGCCAGCCGCGGGCGCGGCGCCGTTCGCCGAAGGAGGTGGCGGCGCCGGCAGCGAGGGCACCACACTGTCATCCGTCGTGGGAAAGAGTGGCGTGGACGGCGGCGGTGGGCCACCGAGCTGATTGGCCGCCGCTGGTGGCGCCGTATTGGCCGGCAGCGGCGGTGGCGCCGGGGAGGCGGTGGCTTTCTGGAGCGCGGCGATGAGCGCCTGTTGCTCGGCGAGCTGCTTTTTCAGCGCGTCGATTTCCTGCTGGTGCTGCGTCTGCTGGTCGCGGACGAGCTGCTGGAGCGAGGTGAGTTGGTCCTGGACGGAAGGAGCCTGCCCGAGCGCGCGCCCCGATAGGGACAGCCCGAGCAGAAAGATCTGCTTTTTCAAAATGGTAGATGGATGCGAGTGAGGTTGAAGAATGGACACACCGAGCACCGCCGGACTCGGCGGGGCGCACACACGGCGATAAGGTTGTTAAGCCGTCGCCGGGGGCGCGTGTTCCATCACTCGCTGGGCGAGAAAGAGCTTCTCCACCCAGACCAGGCGCGGCACCGGCCGCCCTGTGACCACAAAAATCATCGCCACTACGAGCACCACCGTCACCAGCGCATCGCATCCGCCCGTGGCGAAAAGCGTAATCGCGCACTCATGCCCCTTCTTGCCCGCATCGTGGTGCAGTTGCTCGTGCCACCCTGGCGCGCTCGCCAGCGCGACAATCGCCAGCAAATGCAGCAGCAGCGCGATTCCTATCGCGCGCCGAAAACGCAACTGTGGTTGGCACAAAACGCTCACACCCCGCGCGTGTGCCACGCCCGCTGCCTCCAGCGCAAGCGCGAAGCGCCTCGGGCCTATAAATCCTAGAGGTCCTCTCCCCTCCGATGAAAGATCCGGTAGATCGCCGGCAGCACCAGCAGCGTGAGGATCGTCGACGAAAGGATTCCGCCAATGACCACCGTCGCCAGCGGGCGCTGCACTTCCGCGCCACGCCCATGCGCCAGCGCCATCGGCACGAAGCCAAGGGACGCCACCAGCGCCGTCATCAACACCGGTCGCAGCCGCGTGAGCGAGCCTTGCCGAATGGCCTCGTCCAGCGGCAGGCCGCCGCGCCGCAGGTCGTTGATGAAACTCACCATCACCACGCCATTCAGCACTGCCACGCCGCTCAGCGCGATGAAGCCCACGCCCGCGGAAATGCTCAGCGGAATGTCGCGCAGCCACAGCGCCAGGATGCCGCCCGTGAGCGCCAGCGGCACGCCGGTGTAAACGAGCAGCGCGTCCTTCACCGTGCCAAACGCCATGAAGAGCAGGATGAAAATGAGCAGCAGCGCCACGGGCACGACCACCTGCAGCCGCTGTGTCGCGCTCTGCAATTGCTCGAACTGCCCGCCCCACGACATCCAATAGCCCGCGGGTAGTTTCACTTTTTCGCGAATCACGCGCTGCGCTTCCTCGACAAACGAGCCGATGTCACGCCCGCGGATATTGCAGGAGACGACCATGCGCCGCTTGCCATTCTCGCGGCTGACTTGGTTGGGGCCGGGCGCGAGTTCGAAATCGGCCACCTCGCCGAGCGGGATGAAAGCCGGCGGATGCAACGCGATGGGCCGGTACGCGCCCTCTTTCTCGCGCTCCTCCGGCACCGCGATGGGAATGCGCCGCAATGCCTCGAGGTCCGTTCGCAGATGTTCCGGCAGCCGCACCACCAGCGGAAAACGGCGGTCGCCCTCGAAGATCGTGCCCGACTCCCGCCCGCCAATCGCTGCTTCGATAACCTCCTGCACCTCCGCAATATTGAGGCCGTAGCGCGACAGCGTTTCACGTTTCAATTTCACGGTGAGAAACGGCAGCCCGTCCACCTGCTCGCTCTTCACATCCTCCGCGCCCGGCACCTTCGCGAGCACCGTCGCGACCTCTTCGCCGTTGCGCACGAGCGTGTCCATGTCGTCGCCAAAAATCTTGATGCCCACGTCGCTGCGCACTCCGGAGATGAGTTCGTTCACGCGCAGTTCGATGGGCTGCGATGCCTCGCGATTGTTGCCGGGAAACTCTTTGGCGACGGCGATGATCTTTTCCATCACCTCGTCGCGGCTCGCCTGCGGGTTCGGCCAATCTTTGCGCGGCTTTAGCATGATGTAGCCGTCGCCGATGCTCGGCGGCATCGGATCGCTCGCCACCTCGGCCGTGCCGAGGCGCGCGAAGACTTCCTTCACCTCGGGAATTTCCCGCAGTCGTTTCTCCACCGCCTTTTGCATTTCGATGGATTGGGTGAGGCTCGTGCCCGGCATGCGGAGCAATTGCAGCGCGAGGTCGCCTTCTTCCAGGCTCGGGATGAATTCCCGGCCCATGCGCGTGGTGAGCAAAAAACTAAGGCTCACCAGCACGCACGCGCACACGGCGATAAAGCCGCGGTTCGCCAGCGTGACGTGCAGCAGCGGGCGGTAGAGCGCCTTCGCGCCGCGCATCAGGAAATTTTCCCGCTCGCTCACTTTCCCGCGCATGAAAATCGCCACCGCCGCCGGCACAAACGTGAGCGAGAAGATCATCGCGCCCGCGAGCGCCGCGAGCACGGTAAACGCCATGGGGATGAACATTTTCCCCTCCACGCCGCTCAGCGTGAGGATGGGCAGGTACACGACCATGATGATGATCGAGCCGAAGATGCTCGGCGTGATCACCTGCCGCGTGGCCTCGTAGACCACACCGAAGCGCTCCTTGGTGCCAAGCAGCCCGCCCTTCTGGTGCTGGGCCTCGGCCAGCCGCCGGATGCAGTTCTCCACGATGATCACCGCGCCATCGACGATGATGCCGAAATCGAGCGCCCCCAGGCTCATCAAGTTCCCGCTCACCTGATACCGAACCATGCCCGTGATGGTGAACAGCATGGAAAGCGGGATGATCGCCGCACAGATCAGCGCCGCCCGGAAATTACCCAGCAGCGCAAAGAGCACCGCAACGACGAACACCGCGCCCTCGAACAGATTCTTCTTCACGGTCTCGATGGCCGCATCGACGAGCACGGTGCGGTCGTAGACGGTGTTCGCCACCACGCCCGCGGGCAGCGAGCGATTCACGTCCGCCATGCGCTTCCCCACGTCGTGCGACACCTTGCGGCTGTTTTCGCCGAGCAGCATGAAGGTGGTGCCGAGCACGGTCTCCTCGCCATTGTGCGTGGCCGCGCCCGTGCGCAATTCCTGCCCGAGCCCCACCTCCGCCACGTCGCGCACGCGGATGGGCACGCCATCGCGCGTGCCGATCACGATGCCGCGCACGTCGTCGAGCGTGTGCACCTGCCCGGGCGCGCGGATGAGATATTGCTCGCCATTGCGCTCGATATAGCCCGCGCCCACGTTCGCATTGTTCTTCTCCAGCGCTTCCATGAGATCGTGGAACGAAAACCCGAACGCCACCAACCGCTCGGGATGCGGCGTGATGTGGTACTGCTTTTCAAATCCGCCAATGCTGTTCACCTCGATCACGCCCGGCACGTTGCGCAGTTGCGGCTTGATGACCCATTCCTGGATCTCGCGCAGATCCGTCGGCGTGTACGGTGTGCCGTCCGCCTTTTTCGCATCCGGCTTCGCATCCACGGTCCACATGTAAATCTCGCCGAGCCCGGTGGAGATCGGCCCCATCTTCGGCACCAGGCCCGGCGGGAGCTGCTCCTTCGCCTCCTGCAGCCGTTCATTGATGAGCTGCCGCGCAAAATAAATATCCGTGCCGTCGTGAAACACCACGGTCACCTGCGAGAGCCCATAGTAGCTCAGCGAGCGCGTGTATTCCAGGTGCGGCAGCCCGCCCAGAGCCGTCTCAATCGGAAACGTAATCCGCTGCTCCACCTCCGGCGCCGACAGCCCCGGCGCCGCCGTGTTGATCTGCACCTGCACATTCGTGATATCCGGCACCGCATCAATCGGCAGCCGCTGATAATTAAACGCCCCCAGCACCGCCAGCCCCAGCGCCGCCAGCAAAACGAACCAGCGATGCTGAATGGAAAAATCGAGAAGCTTGGCAATCATAGCGTACGAAAGTGCTGAAGGTTTGATGACGGGAGGCTGCGCCAGAAAGTGGAACGGGTTTTCAACCCGTGGCCCCCGAGCGCAGCGAGGCGAAGCTCCGGGCCGTGCCGATCCCCTTCTCGCCGTGAAAAAGTGACGTCCTCAGTGCTCATGCTCCGCCTCCCCCTTCTTGATCTCCGCCTTCAAGATGAAGCTATTCTCCGCCACATATTTCTCCCCGCTCTTCAGCCCCGAAACAATCTCCACCACCTCCCGATCCCGTTCCCCAATCTCCACCGCCCGCGCCTCGAAGGCATCCCCTTCCTCCACAAACACCACCGTCTCCTCGCCCAGCGTCTGCAACGCGCCGGCTTTCACCGTCACCGCCGCCTCCTTCTCCCCAATCATCGCCTCCGCCGTGACAAAGAGCCCCGGCCGCAAATCTCCTTTCGGATTCGAAATGACCGCGCGCGCCAGCATCGTTTGCGTGCTCTCCGCGCCAAACGGCGAGAGATACGAGAGCGTCGACTCCATCGCCGGCGCCCCTTCCTCCGCCTCCACCCACACGCGCACGCCTTCGCGGAGCTGCGCGAAATCCTGGCGATATACGCTCAAGTCCACCCACACCGTGGAAAGATCGGCGATCACGAAAATCGCCTTCTCGCCCTTCACGAATTCGCCGGGCGACGCGTCCTTCTCGATGACCGTCCCGGCGATTTCCACCGTGAGATTGTAAGAAGTCAGGCTCTCATTGCTCTCCACCGTGGCCAGCACCTCACCCCGCTCCACCTTGTCGCCGAGCCTCTTTTTCACTACTTTCACCACGCCTGGAAAACGCGGCATGAGATGCGCGATGTGCTCTTCATTCGCCGCGATTTTGCCAAATAGCGGCAGCACCTTTTTAATTTTCGCCGGCCCGGCCTCGACGATTCCGAGCCGCGCATTCTGCCGCTGCGCCTCGGTGAGATGCACCATCCCACCGCCCTCATGTTCGTGCTCGTGCGCGTGTTCATCGCCATGCTCCTCGGCGTGTTCGGCGGCTTCTTCGCCTTTCGGCGCGGGCGGGGTGGTGTGGACGATGCGCCAGGCGAGCGCGCCGGCGATGAGAAGGACACAAAGACTGAGCGTAATTTGACGGATCATTTTTTGGAATGCGTGGGTTGGCGTGGACGCAGGAAACTGCGCAGAGAAAAACCGTGGCGGGCGCGCGCCAACGCGCCGCCAGACGAGCGAGACCGGACCCGAATGGGTTCGGCGTTAAGCCATCAACGACGGCCCGCGCACCGGCTGGGCCTTTTTCCACATCACCACGCGCACCGGCGGCGGACCACCTTCCCTCGGGGGCCGCGGCATCTCCGCGATCGGCTCACCCGCGTTCTCCAAAGCCGAACGCAACCATCGCGCGAAATCGTCAAACCCCGTAAAGGTCGGCTCCGGCGCGACGGCCGGCGCCAGCGCGGACAGATTCACCCCGCTCTCCAGCGCCACGCATTGCTGGCACGAGCCCTCCTGCGGTCCATCCTGGTGTTCGCAGTCGCAGCACTCCAGCGTCTCCGGGAACGACCCCGCCAGTAAACAGCGGCCCGTGCTCGGCACCCATAGGAGTGCGAGCAGCAAGGCAACGATGACATGGAGCCGGCGCATGCGACGGGAGCACTAGCGCGCCATTGCCAAATGGCAAGTGCTACCGTGGCGGGACTGCCGGCTCCGCTCTACTTCGCTGCCGCTTCCTCGTCCAACTTCGCTTTCACCACTTCCATCAATTCGTCATAGAGTGCCGAATCCGTCTTCAGCAACTCCTTGGCGGCGTCCCGGCCCTGCGCGAGCTGGTTGCCCTTGTAGCTGAGCCACGAGCCGCGTTTCTCGACGATCCCTTTCTCCAACGCCAGATCGAGCAGCGCGCCGGTCGAGGAAATGCCCTCATTGTACATGATGTCGAACTCGCACTCCACAAACGGCGGTGCGATTTTGTTCTTCACGATCTTCACCTTCGTGCGGTTGCCCGTCACCGTGCCGTCGCTCGTCTTGATGGCCCCGATGCGGCGGATGTCCACGCGCACGCTGGCGTAAAATTTCAGCGCCTTGCCGCCCGGGGTGGTTTCCGGGTTGCCAAACATCACGCCGATTTTTTCGCGGATTTGGTTCGTGAAGACGCACACGGTGCGCGCCTTGGAGATCAGCGCTGTCAGCTTCCGGAGCGCCGCGCTCATCAGCCGCGCCTGCGCGCCGACGGTCGAGTCGCCAATTTCGCCTTCCAGTTCCTGCTTCGTCACCAGCGCCGCCACGGAGTCGATCACGATCACGTCCAGCGCATTGCTCCGCACCAGCGTCTCGCAAATGCGCAGGGCTTCTTCGCCGCTGCTCGGCTGCGACACCAGCAGGTCATTCAAATTCACCCCGAGCTTCTTCGCATACTGCGGATCGAGCGCGTGCTCCACGTCGATGAACGCCGCGAGCCCGCCGCGCTTCTGCGCCTGCGCGATCAGCGTCAGCGTCAGTGTCGTTTTACCCGAGGATTCCGGCCCGAAAATCTCCACCACGCGTCCGCGCGGAAACCCACCCGCGCCCAGCGCGCGATCGATGAGGATGTTCCCCGTGGGAATGACTTCCACGTCCATCTGCTGCGAATCGCCCAGGCGCATGATGGCGCCGTCGCCATACTCCTTCGCGATGGTCTGCAGCACCAGGTCCAGGTTCTTGTTACGGGCAGCGATGACTTTGCTCTCGGTGTCGGTGGATTCAGCAGCTTTGGCCATGGAAATACGAAGGCGGAAGGTTCAGTTGCGGGTGTGAGCGCGTACCTATGGCGCCCCCTCCGCCATGTCGAGAGGGATTCTTTTCCCCGGCAATTTTGCGCGCCGCTGGAGCCTATTTGGTGGGCACGACCGTCCGGCTGGCGCGGAGCTCGTCAAACTTGGGGAAGAACGCCTCGATGAGGTAAGTCTTCCCTGCGGCCATCTCGCGCGTGGAAATCGTGGCCGTGTAGTCCAGTTTCTCCCCGGGATTGATCACCAGAAAACCCTCCTCCTCCGCCAATTTCTGATCCTCTGACCACTTCGAAAGCACCTTTCCGCTGTCATCTTTGATCAGCACTTCGATCCGCTCGGAATTGGGAAACTCCAGTTGCACCGGGTCCGTCCCGGTATTGACCACGCTCACGGAGACACCCACCGATTTATCCTGCGGCAACTTTACGTTGGCTGGGCTCAGGACCATGCTCATCGACAGCTTGCGCCAGCCGGATTCCATCGCATTGGCGTTGGGGTCGTGGTGACGGAAGGGCGCCGTCACGAAATTCCCGACGCCGCTGCCGGCCTTCTTGGTGGAGCCCCACAGCTTGCCGGCACTCACCCAGGACCGCTCCCAAAAGCCGGGCGTGCGTTCGCGCGGCGTTTCCGGTTTGGCCATGGCCGTCGTTGCCGCCGCATCTGCGGCAGGGGCCGGTTTGGCCCCCTTGTTCTTGGCCAGGCAGGGGCCGGCCAGGAAAATCTGCGTGCTAATTGCGAGCGCCAACAACAACTTCATGTTCCAGAGTGTGGGGGAAGTGCTTCACTGGTTGCAAATCCCTTTTCCCCCGGCAATCTCCCGACCATGAAATTTCGTCTCCTCCTCGCCTCCCTGGCTTTTTTGAGCGCCGGCGCCTTTGGCATGAGCAATAAGCCCAAGGTGACCGTCCGCTTTCACGTGGAGACGAATGCCCTCGACGGCGACAGCGTGTCCAAACCCATCCGCCTGCACTACGCGCAACGCGACGTGCACGTCTCGCGCATCGCCTCCTTCAGCGAGCAAAACATCCGGGGCATTTATCCTTTCCGCACGACCGATGGCTCCTGGGGCTGCACCATGATGCTGGATAATCAGGGCACCATCCGTCTCGACACGCTCAGCAATGAAGCCCGTGGTTCCGCCATGGTGGTTTTCGTCGCCACGAAACAAGGGGTGCATCAAGTCGTGGACATGATTATCGACCGCAACGTGAGCGACGGCGTCCTCACGATTCCGCGCGGCTTGACGGACGGCGAGATCGCCATCTTCCGCCAGCAATTCAAAGTTGTTGGCGAGGAAAAGCCCCAGGTGGCCGACAACAAGAAGAAGCCCGCCAAGCCCAACGGCCCGCGCGAATGGGCCGAGGAGCCCCCCGCCAGCGGCATCATGCCCACGCCCGTCGCGACGCAATCGCCCGTTTCCGCCACGCCGCCCAAACGCGCCAACCGCAAACCCGGCGAACCCGACCTCCCCCGCATGGCGGACTGAGGCCCGCCCTTTTTTTGGACTGCGGTGGCAAGCGAAGCGCGACACCGCTTTCCGGCTAGCCGAAGGCTCGTTCGAACCAGAACCAGCGTGCTCTCGCTCAGGGATGATCCGCGCCGCCTGGGCATCCGTTGACGGCGGTCCGCGAAGCGCTGAATATTCCGCGACCATCACATGACGCATACTCTTGCCAAGCCCCGAAGCAGAACCGTGGTGGTGGTGGACGAGCGAGGTCTTCGCGAGGAAGCGGCAGGAGACGGGCGAGTGCTCGTGGCGATTCCTTGGGCCGAGTTGGAGGATGTGGAGCCGCACCTGGCCCGGGGTCGAAATCGGAAAAAGATCCGCTTTTGGGAATTTATTGGGCCGCCTGGAACGAAGGCCTTTCGAAAACAGGTCCTTGGCGTTTGGAAAGAACAGCGTCCCGAGGGCTGGCGGGCAGCGTGGGAGCGAGACTTGTTCGGCGGGGATTTTGCGATGTGCCTTTTGCTCGTGTGCAATTTAGCCATTCCGCCGTTGCTCCTTGTGCTGATCGGGATCCAAGGCCAGCTGGTTTCAATAGAGCGTCTTTGGGAGGCCATGGCGGTCATGTCCCGTATCTCGGCGGCGATAGCGCTTCCTTATCTATGCTTGTTGCGGCCGCTGAGGGTGCGAAATGAAAACTGGGGCACCATCGTCGCGTGGCTCGGCTTCAGAGAATAAGAAGCCGTAATCGGCCCCCCGGGGCGCTTGCCGTTTCGGCGTGTCGTGCTTTGATGGTGGGATCATGCCATTTCATCTCGACAGCCGGATGCAGCCGCGGGGCGACCAGGCGCAGGCGATTGCCAAGCTGACCAAATCGCTGGAGGCGGGGAATCGCCATCAGACGCTGCTCGGCGTGACCGGAAGTGGAAAGACGTTCACCGCCGCGAACGTGGTCCGGAATCTCGACCGCCCCACGCTGGTCATCTCGCATAACAAAACGCTCGCCGCCCAGCTCTACAGCGAGTTCCGCAGCTTTTTCCCGAACAACGCGGTGGAGTATTTCGTGAGCTATTTCGACTACTACCAGCCCGAGGCCTACATCCCGCGCACGGACACTTACATCGAAAAGGACTCGTCGATTAACGACGAAATCGAGCGCCTGCGGTTGTCCACGGCTGGGGCGCTGCTCTCGCGGCGCGACGTGCTGGTGGTGGCCAGCGTCTCGTGCATCTACGGTTTGGCCTCGCCGCAGGATTTTTTGGAAATGCTGCTCACGCTGAAAGTGGGTCAGCTCATCACGCGCGACGCGGTGCTCACGAAGCTCGTGGACATGCTCTACGAGCGCAATGACATCGCCTTCGATCGCGGGCGCTTCCGGGTGCGCGGTGACGTGGTGGAGGTGCATCCCGCCAGCGAGGACGAGACGGCGGTGCGCCTCGAATTTTTCGGCGATGAAATCGAGCGCATCACGCGCATCGACCCGCTGACGGGCCACGCGCACGAGCAACTCACGCACATCGCCATTTTCCCGGCGAAACAATTCGTGACGCCCGCCGACCGGATGCGCATCGCGATGGGCGGCATCAAGGAGGAGATGCTCCAGCGCGTGATCGATTTTGAAAAGCAGGGCAAATTGCTGGAGGCCCAGCGCATCAAGATGCGCACGGAGTATGACCTGGAGATGATGCAGGAGATGGGCTTTTGCCAGGGCATCGAGAACTACTCGCGCCATCTCAGCGGCCGTCCGCCAGGCTCGCGGCCTTACACGCTGATGGACTTTTTTCCGAAGGACTTCCTGCTCATCATCGACGAGTCGCACGCCACGGTGCCGCAGGTCGGCGGCATGTACGAGGGCGATCGCTCGCGCAAGACCACGCTCGTGGAATACGGCTTCCGCCTGCCGAGCGCGCTCGACAACCGCCCGCTGAAATTCCCCGAGTTCATGGAGATGGCCGGGCAAACCATCTATGTGAGCGCCACGCCGGGCGAATTCGAGATTCGCAACAGCATCGTGGGTAACACGACCTATGTGCCGTTTACCAAAACACAGATGGGCACCGAGGTCGCCGTGCCCGCGGTTGTCGCTGGCGAAAATCCGGCGCAGAGCGGCGAGCGTTCCGCCGCGCCCGAGCCCGCGCCCAAGCGCACGTATCAGCTCAAGGAAGCCTCGGAATTTGGCGAGCGGCCGAAGACCGTCGTGCGTCCCAGCGGCAGCGCCGAGCCGGTGGAAAAATTTGACGTCCACACGCCTGGTGCCGCACTGGTCGTGGAGCAAATCATCCGTCCCACCGGCCTGCTCGATCCGAAGATCACCATCCGCCCGCTCAAGAGCCAGATCGACGAATGCATCGAGCTTTGCCGGCAGCGCGTGGAGCGCCAGGAGCGCGTGCTCATCACCACGCTCACGAAGCGCACCGCGGAGGATCTGAGCGACTACCTGAAAGACGTCGGCCTCAAAGTGCGCTACCTCCACAGCGATATCGACACCATCGAACGCGTAGAAATTCTGCGCGCCCTGCGCAACGCCGAGTTCGACATCCTCGTCGGCATCAACCTCCTCCGCGAAGGCCTCGACCTGCCCGAGGTCTCGCTGGTCTGCATTCTCGATGCCGACAAGGAAGGCTACCTGCGCTCGCAGACCTCCCTCATCCAGACCGCCGGCCGCGCCGCGCGCCACGTCAACGGCGAGGTCTATCTTTTCGCCGACGTCGTCACGCGTTCCATGCAGGCGCTGATGGATGTGACGGAATACCGCCGCGCGCGGCAGATGGAATACAACGAGAAGCACGGCATCACGCCGCAAAGTGTAAAGCGCGCCGTGCAGGAAAGCCTCCACACCATCCTCCGCGGCCGCGAGGTCGAGGCCAGCGTGGTGAAAGAGCAGCCGGGCGGCTTCAGCCTCAGCGAGACCCTGCGCGAGCTGGAGGAGGAAATGATGCAAGCCGCCGGCAACCTCGAATACGAAAAAGCCGCCCTCCTGCGCGACCAGATCGCCGAGCTCAAAGCCGGCACCGGCGTCAGCAAAATCGAGCCGAGGCCACGCCCCGTGAAATACGGCAAGCCCGCGCGCCGAAAGCGCTAAAGTAGGCGAGGTTTTCAACCTCGCATGCTTTGCGCCCCCTTGAGGGAAGGCCGCGATCCCACGTAGCTGCGACCGGGAGGTCGCAGACTGCAAGCCCCCGCTTGCAGCTACGGCCACTGCGCGTGCCTCTTCGGTTCTTTTCTGGTGGGAACTGTCGCCATTCATTGTCCCGGCAGCGTTCCCGGTGGTTGTGCGGACGTAGGCCGCAAGCGGGAGCTTGCGGTCTGCGGCCTCCCAGCCGCAGCTACGATTCACACCGCCCCCTCAACTTTATTCCGCCTATCCGCCGCCCGCTGCCGGCATCGTCATCACCACCACCGCGCTGGTCGTATCCGTGAACGTCACCACCGCGATAATTTCACCCGCCGCATTGAAGTTGCGGGTGACACCCGGCCTGCAACTTATCGAAAATTATTCGGTTGTAACCTTACGTAATTAAGGCCAAATAGGTCATTAACGCCGATTTCCTCCAGAAACTCGGTCCAGCGTTCACCCTCATTGAACATGAAAACGTCCAGGCGTTCCGTTACGAAATCGTGGCAAGTTTCGTCCAAACCCGCGGTTGTTTCTTGGCGACGGCGCGCAGTGCTCGCCGCGGTCATCGCTCCCGCCAGCTTGCTGCTCACGATGGCACGGGCGGATACCATCTTTGCCCCGACGGATCCCATCCTCGGTGGCCAGCGGCAAAATGGAACCGACTTCGCGATCGGCGCCATCGGCGGGGCGGGGAACACCTGGCCCATGAATGAATCGCCGACCCAGGCCATCGATGGCACGAACGCGAAGTATCTGAATTTCGGCCAGACGAACACGGGCATTCTCGTGACCCCACAATTCAATGGTGGTACCGGCTCGGTGATCACGAGCCTGGAGCTCTGGACGGCGAATGACGCGGAGAATCGGGATCCCGCTTCATTCGAGATATGGGGCACGAACGCCGCGCTGACCTTTGCCGGGGCAACTAGCTTCAGCATGTCGCTCTTCGCGCAGATTGCGGCGGGCGACCTGATCCTGCCATCGACCCGCAACACCGTCGCGACGGCGGTGACGTTCGCCAATACCTCCGCCTACAAAAACTACCTGATCATTTTCCCGACCATCAAAAATAACCCGGGCGGCAATGCGAACAGCATGCAGATCGGCGAGATCCGGCTCTTCGGCATGGCGCCGGTGCAGAGCCTCGTCTGGGCCGGCACCAATTTGCCGGGCGGGAACATTTGGAACATCGCCGCCGCCGTGAACTGGCTTGCCGGCGGAATCCCCGCCACCTTCACGAACACGAGTCCCGTGCTGTTCAACGATGACGCCGCCAATACGGATGTGAATGTCCTGCTCGCCGTGCAGCCGGCGTCGATGACGTTTCAAAACATCACGAAAAACTACACGCTGAGCGGCACGACCGTCTCCAGCAGCGGCGCGCTGGTGTTCGCGGGCACGGGGACGGTGACCATCAACAATCCCGTGAGTTTTGCCAGCGGCGCCCTCGTGAATGCCGGCACGGTCAATGTCGGCACCGTGGCCTCGCTCGGCGTCAACCCACTTACGCTCAACAACACCAACACGGGCGCCGGAACCAACGTGACGCTCAATTTCAATTCCGCGCAAACCATCGGTACCCTCGCCGGAAACGTGTCCACGCCCGCCAGCGGAACGAACACCGCAAGCATCCATCTCAACGGCACCCTCACCGTCAATCAGACCGCGCTCGCGACCTACCAGGGCACCATCACCGGCACGGGCGGCCTCACCAAAACAGGCAACGGCACGCTCACGCTCACCGGCGCCAACACCTACACCGGGCCCACCATCGTCAATGCCGGCACGCTGGCGAGCAACGCCCCGGGCGATAACGCGAATGGCGCGCTCCCCGCCGGCCAGCCCGTCACCGTGAATAGCGGCGCCACGCTGCTCTTCGGCGCGGACGACGGCCTCGGCTACTATTTAGGAAGTGTGGCCAGCCTCATCGTGAATGGCGGCACGGTGGTCAGCGCGGCGGGTACGCACTCTACGCTGCCCGCAGTGACGCTGAATGCCGGCACGCTCACGGCCGCCGGCCCGGGCAATGTTTCCGGTCCGGGCGTGGTCAACTACATCCTCGATGGCAACGTCACCACGGTGGCCGCGGCCACTCCGTCCGCGATTCGCGCGCCGGCCATCCGGCTGCGGGGCGATCCCACGAATAGCAGCACCGGCAGCGCCATTGTCTTCAACGTCCCGCGCGGCACGGCGTCCGCCGATCTCATCGTGACGTCGCCGATTCAGGATACCGGTTTCGGTCTTACCAAAACCGGCAATGGCCTCATGGTGCTGCAAAGCGCGAGCACCTACCTCGGTCCCACGACGATCAGTGGCGGCACCTTGCAAATCAAGGATTCCAGCGCGCTCGGCTCGAGCGACGTCACCATGAACACGGGCGGGATCCTTTCTTTCGGTCCCACCGGCACCATCAGCGGTTTTTTGGATTTCGCGCGTAATGGCGGCGCCGCGGTGGATGCGACCAATAGCATCGCGACGCTCACCGACGGTGCCGGCAACGAAACGCGCAGCGTCTTTTCGAATACCCGATTCTCCACCCTCAATGGCTTCACCGCGAGTTTCGTCTACACGCCTGGGGGCAACCGGGCGGCGGACGGCATGACTTTCACGCTGCAAAGTGCGAGCCCCACGGTCCTCGGCGGCGGCGGCGGTGGCTTGGCTTATTCCGGACTCACCAACGCCGCGGCGTTGGAATTCAATATCTACACCGGCGCCGGGCAGCCTACCGGCACCGCGTATTCGACCACCGGCACCACGGGCGTGTACACCTCCAGTGCGCCGGTGGATATCGCCAGCGGCCATCCGATTGCCGTCACCGTGGTCTACAATGCAATCGCCCACACCGTGACGGAAACGCTGACCGATCAGCTCACGTCGCAGTCCTATTTGAATACCTTCTCCGGCATCGATCTTTCCATCGCGGTGGGCTCGACCGCCTACGTCGGCTTCACCGGCGCCACGGGCGGCGCCAACTCCATCCAAACGGTGGGCAGCTTTTTGTTCGATAGCCTCGCCCCGGGCGTGTCCATCGCCAACACCGTGTCCGTCTCGTCTGGCGCGACCGTGGGCTGGGAGGTGCTGCCCACGGCTGCGGGCGGCGCCAGCACGGTGACCATGCAAGGCGCGCTCACCATCAACGGTGGCGTGACCGTGAATGTCACCGGCGGAACGACGCCGACGAACTCCGCTTACACGCTGGTCGAGACCAGCCTCACCACCCTCGGCGGCAACGTGACTTTCAATGTGGCCAACAACGGCAACGGCAAAGGCATCCTCACGCTCGGCCAGGTGAATGATTTCGGCACCACCGCGAATCTCACAAAAACCGGCAACGGCACCCTCATTCTCAGCGCGGACTCGGGTTATGGCGGCGCGACCATCGTCAATGGCGGCACGCTGGCGGTGAACGCTTCCCTCGTCGGAACGGCCATCGCCGTCAACACGAGTGGCACGCTGGGCGGCGCGGGCAGTGTGGAATCGGTCCAGGTGAATAGCGGCGGAACCGTCGCTCCCGGAAATCCTCTCGGCACCTTGAACGCCACTTCGCTGTCCTTGCTGAGCGGCTCGACTCTCGCGCTGGACATCGACGCTACCACCGCGGACCAGGTGAAAATTTCCGGAGCCGCCGCGCTCACCGGCATGGTGAATCTTTCGATCACCCTCACCGCCGACCCGAACGACAATACCACGTTTACGATTGTCGACGGCAGCACGCCGCTGGGCGGCATCGGCGCCGGCGCGCGTTTCAGCTACCAGGGCACCCCGCTGAACCAGGGCGACGTCTTCACCGTGAATTCGGGTGTTTTCACGCAGGCCTTCAGCATCAGCTACACCGCGGACGCCAATCACGACGTGGTCCTGACCGCCATCCTGGTCCCCGAACCCGCCACCGCCACCATTCTCCTCGCCGGCCTCGGCTGCCTGCTAGGCACAAAGCGCCGGAAAAGGTAGCCTCTCTTTTTTGGACTGCGGTGGCAAAGCGCAGCGGCGACACCGCTTTGGGGCTAGCCGAAGAACGGACCAAAAATCGACACGCGATCAGACCGCTATTCCCCGAACAAAAATCGGCGGCACGATAGTCCGAAAATTCCCATTCCCCACTGGCACAAGGTTTGCCCAAGATACCCCCAAATGCGCCCGATCCACCTACTGCTGCTGCTCGCCGCTTTCAGCGTCGCCGTCCACGCAGAACCTCCTTCGCCCACGGGCGCACTCACCCAGATCCCTTTCGAAAAGCTAAGCGAGCGGCCCACGACGGCCCTCAGCCAGCAGGCCCTGGCGCAGAAGAAAAACTGGCTGCACGCCGAGACCGAACATTTCATCTACCATTTCACCGACGCCCCCACCGCGGCCGCCGTCTCCGTGGAAGCAGAATTCGCCTACCGCGTCATCGCCGCCGAACTCGGTCGCGACACCGCCAAGTGGGAGCGCAAATGCCACGTCTTTTTGTTCCACGATGAGAAGGATTGGACCGCATTTAAAATGGTCGGCTCGCTCGATCGCTGGAGCGGCGGCATTCACTCGCAAGGCACGCTTTTTCTCCATCGCAACGCCGGCTGGATGGCCCAGGACCAGACGTTGCCCCACGAGATTTCGCATCTTGTTTTCGAGCGCTTCGTCGGCTCCGGCGTTCCGCTGTGGCTGAATGAAGGTTTTGCGGATTATGCCGCGGGCCGCGTGCAGGCCGCCTTCTACCGCGCCCGCGGATATGTGGCCAAGCCGCGCGCCCAGGCCGTGCCGGAGGCGCTCTACCTGCCGGTGGCCAAGCTCATCGAAGCAGCGACCTATCCCGCCGATGAAGCGGCCGTGGGCGCGTTTTACGACGAAAGCGAAAAGCTGGTGCGCTTCCTCTCGGGTGCCGACAAGCGGGCCTTCCTCGGCTTCCTCGATGCGATGGGGAAGGGGGCGCGCTTCGAATCGGCGCTCTCGACAAATTTCGGTTCGCGCTTCACGAGCCTTGACGCCCTGGATCAGGCGTTTAAGCCGTATGCGATTTCGCAACTGCGACCTAATTGACGATCCCAAGAAATGGCCAATACCGCTCCCATCCACGCCGTGCTCGGCACTGATGACGTCGAGGTGAAGCGGGTGGCGCGGGAACTCGCGACCAAGCTGGCGGGCGAGGGGGAGTTTGGGACGGAGATTATCGACGGCCAGGTGGAGGACAGCGGGCAGGCCGCGCATCGGGTGAATCAGGCCATCGAAGCGCTCAACACCTTCGGCTTTTTCGGCGGCGAAAAATTGGTCTGGCTGAAAAACGTGAACTTCCTCGCCGACGACCGCACCGGCGCCGCGCAGGCCACGGTGGAGGCGGTGGAGCGGCTCACCGACTTGCTCACCAAAGGGCTCCCCGACGGCACGCGCTTCCTGCTCAGCGCCGGCTCCGTCGACAAGCGCCGCAGCTTTTTCAAAACCCTCGGCAAAGTGGCGGAGGTGGAAGTGCACGACAAACTCGACAACACCAAGCACGGCTGGGAGGAGCTCGCGGCGCCGCTGGTCACCGAGCGGGCCCGCGCCCGTGGCCTCTCGCTCGACGAGGAAGCGCTCGAGCTTTTCACCATGTTCACCGGGGGCGACCGCCGGAACATCGAGAACGAATTGGATAAGCTGGACCTCTACCTCGGCTCAGAGCGGCGCGAGGTGACAGCGGAAGACGTGCGGCTGAACACGCCGTCTTCGCGCGCCGGCATCATTTTCGAAATCGGCAATGCGATCGCCGCGCGGGAATTGCAGCGCGCGCTGGAGTTGCTCAAACAACTGCTCTTTCAGGGCGAGAACGAGGTGGGGATCCTCCTCGCCACCATCATCCCCACCGTGCGCAACCTGCTGCTGGCAAAAGACCTCATGGTGCGGCACAAGCTGAGCCGACCCGCGCAGCCCTTCTTCTTCGGCAAGACGCTGGAGCGACTGCCCGCCGAGGCCATCGCGCACCTGCCGCGGACGAAAGAAGGCAAGCTCAACGCCTTCCAGCTCGGCCTCGGCGCCCAGCACGCCCACCGCTACGAATTGAAAGAGCTGCAAGCCGCCCTGAAGTCCTGCCTCGAGACCAACGTCGCCCTGGTCTCGGCGCCGACCGACCCCGAGGTGCTGCTCAGCCAGCTTTTGGTCCGCATTATTGCTAAGTAATTGCCAGATAATTGCCAGGTGACAGCAGCCGAATCGTGGTATAGCCTTTTGGTTCTCAGGGCCATGACTCGAGTTTTCCTCCTCGCCATTTTCTTCATCGCCGTCGCCGGAAGCCAGCTCGCTTCGGCGCAGGCTCCATTGCCCGACGAAGCGTCGCTTGCCCCCGGGCATGGCGTGGCCAAAAAGAAGGGCACCGTGGCGGAACGCGTCCTGGCGCTGGTGCTCGATGAGTTCGGCGACAAAGCCATGGGCGCAGGCCCGGAAACGCGTTTCGTGCAAGACCTCGGCGGCGACCGCCTGGACATCGTGCTGCTGGTCATGGCCGCCGAAGGAGAATTTGGCATTACCGTCTCGGACTCCGATCTGGGCCGCATCGAAACCGTCGGCGATCTGACCGAGTGCGTCCGCACCCTCCTCGCCGACAAGCGGGGGAGGTAGCCTTTCTTTGGACTGCGGTGGGAAGCGAAGCGCCACACCGCTTTCAGGCTAGCCGAAGAGCCCAACGAACTTCTTTTTGCGTCGCGCCGCTGTATTCGTGATTTCACGCATCCTCGGCTACCTCCAAAGCGGCGTGGCGCTTCGGTTGCCAGGCGCCGCCGCGCCTGCCCTTCGGGTTCGCCTTCGGCGAAGCTTTCGCACTCCGTTCGAATCCCGCCGCAGTCCAAAAACGCCGCCGCTTGCTCGTGCGCTTCTCCCTTTCCATGAAACTGCTTCTGCCCAGTCTCATCTTCGCCGTGCTCAGTCTGGCCTTCAGCGCCCTCGCCCTCGAACCCATCACCCTCGCCCCCGACGGCCACAGCTTCATCACCGCCGAAACCAAGCGCCCCTTCCACCCCTGGGGCCTGAACTACGGCAACGACGGCCGGTTGATGGAAGATTTTTGGGATCAGGACTGGGACACCTTCGCCGGCGATTTTCGCGAGATGAAGCAGCTCGGCGCCAATGTCGTCCGCGTGCACTTGCAGTTCGGAAAGTTCATGGTCTCGGCCACGGAGCCGAACCGTGCCACGTTCGCGCAATTTGGGCGCTTGCTGCGTCTCGCCGAAGACACCGGCCTGTATCTCGATGTCACCGGCCTCGCCTGCTATCGCCCCGCTGACGCACCGGCTTGGTACGATGCCATGGACGAGCCCGCGCGCTGGGCCGCACAGGAAAAATTTTGGGCGGAAGTAGCAAAGATCGGCCAAGGGAGCCCGGCGGTTTTTTGCTACGACTTGATCAACGAACCCATCGTCCCCGGCGAAAAACGCGAACCAGGAAAATGGCGCTCCGGCAATCTCCTGGGCACTTACGACTTTGTGCAGTTCATCGCTTTGGATCCCTCTGGCCGCGCCCGCGAAACCATCGCCGCCGAGTGGTGCCATCGCATGCGCCAGTCGATTCGCGCCCACGACACCACACATCTGATCACCGTCGGCCTGCTGCCTTGGTCGCGCCAGTGGAAACATCTCTCCGGATTCCTCCCCGCGAAAGTCGCCCCCGAGCTCGATTTCCTCAGCGTGCACCTTTACCCCGATTCGAAGCTGCCGGGCGAAGCGCTGGAATCGCTCCAACAATTCGCCGTCGGCAAACCCGTGGTGATCGAGGAAACCTTCCCGCTTTCCTGCACGCCCAAGGAACTCGAGGAATTCCTGCTCGCCTCGCGGAAATTCGCCTGCGGCTGGGTGGGACACTACGACGGCGCCCCGCCCGAGGAACTCGACACCCGCGAGAAGGCCGGCCAACTCACCCTCCCGCAAGCCGCCTACCGCGAATGGCTGCGCCTCTTCACGCGCCTCAAACCCCAATTCGCCCCCGAAAAGTAGACGAGGATTTTAAACTTCACCGCAGCAGAAATACGCGGTCGGCAAGCCTCCGCTTAGGGTGGGACGCGAACGACTGATAGCGCCTGTTTGTTGGAATAAAATTAGCGAGGATTAG
>FTCB01000942.1_pt1 | contig 25804 bp, 20 predicted proteins | sample 1639431 | NCBI WGS metagenome assembly FTCB01 (sample SAMEA3914864, study PRJEB12502) | metagenome | biome: forest; material: soil | place: USA | collected 2012-03-12 | depth 0.3 m
GTGACGGGTTCGGCGGGGATGATGGATTATACCGTGCGCTTCGACGCGACGATGGAGAGCGGGCGCGTGGATTTCGTGGTGACGACGATCGTGTCCGTGACGACGCTGTGCCCGTGCAGCAAGGCCATCTCGGCGCGCGGGGCGCATAATCAGCGCGGGCAGGTGACCTATAGCATTCGCTTTAAAAAGCCGGTGTGGATCGAGGACATGATCGCGCTGGTGGAAGCGAGTGCGAGCAGCGAGCTGTACAGCCTGCTGAAGCGGCCTGACGAAAAGGCGGTGACGGAGCGGGCGTACGACAATCCGGTCTTTGTGGAGGATCTCGTGCGCAACATCGCGGCGCGCAGCGCGCGGCAGCCGAATATCACCTGGTACTGCGTGGAGGCGGAGAACTATGAGAGCATCCACAACCACAATGCGTATGCGCGGGTGGAGCGGATGAAGGCGGCGAAGAGGCGGAAGTAACGTCCAACGTTCAACGCCCAACATCCAACGTCCAATGCGCAGGCGACGGGTGGGAGCGCAGGAACGAAAAATCCCTGCCTGCCGTGGGCAGTATGCAGTGAGTCAGTATTCGGTATTCAGTGTTCCCGCTCGAAGGGCTACACTGAATAAAGGACACTGAATACTGAACGCCGGCCCGCTCGCCCTTGCGTTTTGGGCGGGCACGCGCTACCGCATCGGCTGCCTGCGCCCGATGACATTCGCACCTACGCACTATCTCGACCTGAATCGCACCGAGCACCGGATGTTATTCGATACTTCCGTGAATGTCTGGGATGCGCTGAAGCAGATCCCCAGTTACCTGCAATTCCGGCTCAAGCCGCAGATTCAGGGGCGGCTCGTGGGGAAGCCTTTCATCAGCGGCGCGGTGTTTATCGGCAAAGGCACCGTGGTCGAGCAGGGGGCGATGATCAAAGGGCCGGCGTGGATTGGCGATGGCTGCGAGATTCGCAACGGATGTTATATCAGGGAGAACGTGATTGTGGGCAGCGGGTGTGTGCTGGGGAATTCGTGCGAATTTAAAAACTGCATCATCCTCGATGAGGCGCAGATTCCGCACTTCAACTATGTGGGCGATTCCATCCTCGGCTTTCGCGCGCATCTCGGCGCCGGGGCGATTGTGAGCAATGTGAAGCTGGATCACGGCGAGATCGTGGTGATGGGCCCGCAGGGGATGATTCCGACGGGGCTGAAAAAATTCGGGGCGGTCATCGGGGATCGGGCGGAGATTGGGTGCAATTCGGTGCTCAATCCGGGATCGATTATCGGGCGGGATAGCATCATTTATCCGGGGACGCAGTGGCGCGGGGTGTGTCCGGCGGCGAGTATTGTGAAGACGCGGTTTCAGTCGGAGGTTATTACGCGGCGGCAGTAGGGGTGGCGTGGATTACGGCAGTTGGCTGCGCGCGGCGGGAGAAATTTTTGTTGTTCGGATAGGCCCGGCATCCAGAGGGAGACTCCCTTTTCCGCAATTCGGCCAGCCCCGGCGCAGCAAGCTGCGCCCGCCCACAGCGGCAGCGAGCTGCCGCAGTCCACGGTGCAGCAATCGGGGCTTGCCCTTCTTTGGGCGGATGCGTTTTCTCTCGGGGCCATGATCGTCACTACCGCGGATTTGTACAAGGTGGCCTACGGAAAGTTTGCCGTTGGCGCTTACAACATCAACAACGCCGAGCAGACGATGGGCCTCTTCCGGGGCTGCATCGAGAGCCAGGCGCCATTCATCATTCAGATTTCCAAGGGCGCGCGGAAATACACGGACAAGCGCATGCTCGAGGCCATCATCCGGGCGGCGTCGGGTATTTTCCCGGAGGCGATTTTTGCGGTGCATCTCGACCACGGCGACGAGGCGACGTGCTACGACTGCATCGATTCCGGTTTTTATTCGTCGGTGATGATCGATGCGTCGCACGAGTCGTTTGAAGAAAACGTGGCCATCACCAAGCGGGTGGTGGACCGGGCGCATGCGAAAGGCATCAGCGTAGAGGCGGAGCTCGGCATGCTGGGCGGGGTGGAGGAGGACATCGCGGTGGACGAAGGCAACGCGTGCCTGACCAATCCCGAGGAAGCCGTGGAATTCATCCAAAAGACCGGGTGCGACGCGCTCGCGGCGGCCATCGGCACCAGCCATGGCGCCTACAAATTCAAGGGCCAGCAATCGCTGCACTTCGACGTGATCGAAAATATCCGCGAGAAGATCAAGGCGGCCGGGCATGCGCCGGTGCCGATCGTGATGCATGGCAGCTCGTCGGTGCCGAAGGACGAAGTGCTCCGCATCAATGCCGCGGGCGGCACGCTCGATCCGAGTGCTTGCGGCGTGAACGAGGAGGAATATCTGCCCGCCGCGAAACTCGGGGTGACGAAGGTGAACATCGACACGGACGGCCGCCTCGTGTGGACGCGCGTGCATCGCGAATTTTTCCGCGACAAGCCGGGTGAGTTCGATTTCCGCCCGCCGGGCATCACGTTCCAAAACGAGTACGCGAAATTCATCGCGCATAAAAACCAGAAGCTCGGCTCCGCCAATACGCTGGCCCTGGTCCGCAAGACTCTCGGCCTATGAAAATGCGCCTCTTTCTCGCCTGCTGCGCGCTCGCCATTTTTGCGCCCACGCTTTCCGCAAAGGAAAAGCCGGGGATGGACGTGATTCGGGCCGCGAAGCTCGCCAGCGACTATCTCGCGGGCCTGGGTGCGGGTGCGCCGTACATTGTGAGCATCACGCTCGATGAAGGCGCGCTGATCAACGGGCAGCCGTCCTGGGTGGTGCATTGGTCGAAGCCGATCGTGAACGGCGGCGACAAGGAACTTGGGGTGCGCGTGCGGGGCGATGGCACCGTGGTCCGCCTCATCGAAGGCAAAGGGAGCCACTCCACGCGCCAGCCGGCAGCCCTGGATATTCGCTAACGCATGAAGCGGCGCTCGCTGTCGCCGTTTGCCATCACGCAAGTGCTCATGGCCGCCATCATTGGGGTGGCCCTGTGGTACGCGTACTGGCCATGGCGCTGGGGCCAGGTGCGCGACGAGGTGCACCGCCGTTACAGTGTCCTGAAATACATCGACGGCGGTGATCTCCAGCGATGGATCGCGGGGCGCACCGCGCCGCCTTTGTTGCTGGATGTGCGGAGCGCGGCGGAGTTTGAAGCGAGCCACCTGCCGGGCGCGCGGCGCGCGGTGCCCGGGGCGTCGCTCGCCGCCAATCAATTAACCGGCAATGAAAATGCGCAGGTGGTGGTCTACGACACCGTGGGCTTTGAAGCGGCGAGTTTTGCTCATGACCTCACCAAGGCGCATTTCAAGGATGTGCAGGTGCTGGAGGGAGGAATTTTTTTGTGGGCGAACGAGAAGCGGACATTGATTGGTCCAGGCGGAAGCGTCACGACGAAGGTGCATGCGGGGGACTCAAAATATGCGTCGCTGCTCGATGGAGCGCACCGCGCGCCGTGAGGGTGGAAATTTGGTGATCCGCGAAAGGACGCGAAATCGTGGAAGATCGAGGGAGGGTCCTGGAAAATTTGCGTCTTTTCGCGTGTTTCGCGGATCAAACGCAGCGATGCTTTGAAACATGGAATTTCTTGCGCCGGCCAAGATCAATCTCTCGCTTCGCGTGCGGCGGAAGCGGGAGGACGGGTTTCACGAAATCGATACGCTGATGGCGCCGCTGTCGGTTTTCGACACGCTGGACATTGAATTGCGCGAACAGCCCGGATTCGAGTTCACATGCAGCGATCCGACCCTGCCGGTGGATGAGAACAATCTGGCGGTGCGGGCGGCGCGGCATTTTTGCGGGTCCTTTGGGCTGCAGCCGAATCTGGAGATTTATCTGAAAAAGGAGATTCCGCACGGGGCGGGGCTGGGCGGGGGTAGCAGCGATGCGGCGGCGGTGATCGTGGCGCTTAATCATTTATTCAACACGCAATTGCCGCGGGAGGAATTGGTGCGGCTGGCGGCGGAACTCGGGAGTGATATTCCATTTTTCATTTATCAGAGTGCGGCGCGCTGCACTGGACGCGGGGAAATCGTGCAGCCGTGCGAACTGCCGTCGGTGCCACTGCTGCTGATCAAGCCGCCGTTTGGCGTGCCGACGCCGTGGGCGTACCGGCAGTGGAGCGGGTCGCGCGAGATCTCCGGGGTGCGTTATACGGAGCAGCCATTTCCATGGGGGGCGCTGGTGAATGATTTGGAACGGCCCGTATTCGAAAAATACACTCAGCTTGCCGAAATGAAACGGTGGCTGCTCGAGCAACCGGAGGCGGCGGGAGCGCTGATGTCGGGCAGCGGCAGCACGATGTTTGCGCTGCTGCGCGACAAGCAGGAGGGCATGGCAGTTGCGGAGCGCGTGGTGGCGCAGTTTGGCGCGGATCTGTGGGTGGCGCTGACGGAGACGATGTAGGGAACGTTCAACGTCCAATGGCGATGGACATGAGGTTGTTACAAAGAATGCTGACTTTTTAGCTTAATAAGATTTCAGCGTCCGGGTATTAAGCCGGTGATATGAAGACAACCAAAGGCGTGAAATTGGTTGTTCTCCTCGGAACGATGGCCGTAACGGCCCAGGCGGATCAAATCCGTCTTATTGATGGCACCACTTATGAAGGCGAGCTTGGCGCGCCCGAGGTGGTGAATGTGCAGACGGCCACGGGCGCGGTGAAAGTGCCCTTTGCCTCGCTGCCGGCGGAGTTGCAGCGGCTGTATTGGCAGAAGAATGCGGAGCCCGCGGCCACCGGCCCGCTCACGAATGATGACCTCGCCGCGCTATCGGCGTCGGTGCATCTGAAAACGTGGGCGCAGGTGACGGCGTTTGGCTCCTTCCGCGACAAGCCGGAGAAGCGCGGGTCGGGCGGGCTCGTGGTCACTAAGGCCTGGAATGCGATTGAGGAAAACTGGATGGGCGTTTACCCGGCGGGCCATGCCCTGGCGCAAAGCAAAAGCTGGCAGGACGCCGTGGAGCGCGCCAAGGCGCTGCTCCTGCGGCAGCCGCAATATCTGCAGAAGCGCTGGCTGGAGACGTTCATCGCCGCGGGCGAAGCGCTGAATCGCCGGGAGTCCGCGGAGTTCGCGAAGCAAGTGCGCGAGCTGAAGCAGAGTCCGCTGGCGGAGAAGGCGTTTGCGCTGGCGGAGTAGGGGTGCGCCGGCGCCCTGCCGACGCTCGGGCGTGCGTCAAACGATGCTAGACTAAGCTCGGGCCGGGGGCGACCCGGCTCCTTGTAATTGCTGCCTCGCGGCGCTGGCTCGTCACGGGTTGAAAACCCGTGCCACTCTTTGGTGCTGCCCGAGGCTTTTGACGCAGTGCGGCTTTTTAGGCCTTCATGCGCTCGATGCGGGCGCCGAGGCTGTTGAGTTTGTCGTCGATGGATTCGTAGCCGCGGTCGATGTGGTAGACGCGGTTGACTTCGGTGACGCCTTCGGCGCGCATGCCGGCGAGGACGAGGGCGGCGCTGGCGCGGAGGTCGCTGGCCATCACGGGGGCGCCGCTGAGTTTATCGACGCCGGTGATGACGACGGTGCTGCCATTCAGCGAGATGTCGGCGCCCATGCGTTTGAGCTCGCTGACGTGCATGAAGCGCTGCGGGAAAATGGTTTCGCTGATCACGCTGATGCCGCTGGTTTGCGCGAGGAGCGCGCACATTTGCGCCTGCATGTCAGTGGGGAAACCGGGGTAGGGCTCGGTGGTGAGTTGCAGCGGTTTGGGGGCGCCGTTGCCGCGGACGCGGATGCTGTCGTGCGTGGTATCCACGGTGAATCCGGCTTTGCGCACGACCTCGATGACGAAGCCCAAGTGATGGGGGTCGGCACGTTTCAGCGTCACGTCGCCGCCCAGCATGGCGCCGGCGACGAGGTAGGTGCCGGCTTCGATGCGATCGGGGATGACTTCGTGTTCCGCGCCGTGCAGCTCCTTCACGCCTTCGATGACGATGCGGCGGGTGCCGGCGCCTTCGATTTTCGCGCCCATGGCGTTGAGGAAATTGGCGAGGTCCACGACTTCCGGTTCGGCGGCAGCGCTTTCGATGACGGTGGTGCCTTCGGCGAGGACGGCGGCCATCATCACGTTGTCGGTGCCGAGGACGGTCGGGCCTTGTTTGCCGCGGAGGTTGATGGAGGCGCCGCGCAATTCGCTAGCGAAGACTTTCACGTTGCCGTGCTCGATGCGGTTCACGGCGCCGAGGGATTCAAAACCTTTGAGATGGAGGTCGATGGGGCGATCGCCGATCACGCAGCCGCCGGGCAGCGAGACGGTCGCTTCTTTTTCGCGGCCGAGCAGCGGGCCGAGGACGCAGACGCTGGCGCGCATTTTACGGACGATTTCGTATGGCGCTTCGGTTTTGATTTTCTCCGCCTGCACGCGCACCACGCCGCTCGCACGCTCCACGCTCGCACCGAGGTGGCTGAGGATTTGCAGCATGTAGTGGATGTCCGAAAGATCGGGGACATTCGAGACCGTGCAGGGCTCCGACGTGAGCAAGGTGGCAGCCAGAATGGGCAGCGCGCTGTTTTTGCTGCCGCTGATGCGGACGCTCCCGTTGAGCGTGTGGCCGCCGTGGACGAGTATTTTATCCATAGAAATCGTGGTAGAAGAACGAACGCGTGGGCGCTGATCTTTCACGCACTTTTGTCGAGAAAACGGGACCCCGTCCAGCCCGGGGGTGGGTGGCGTGGCGATCGGCAGGGACACCGGGAGGATGCGCGGCCGATCGGCGGCCTCGAGATGGTGTCCATCATGAGGAAGTTTGGTGATGTCCGCGACCGCAACGGGGCCATCTTCGCGGGGCAGGAGCGGGTCGAGTGAAAAATCTTCGCTGACGGCCGGGCTCGAGGTGCCGGTAAATTCTTCCGGCTGGCGCCATAGGCCATCGCGTTCGTGGCGCATGGTTGGATCGTTCGGTGTTTGCATGATCGAATAGAGATGGTTGGCGAGTACGCGAGCTGTCCTTCACTGTTTTGGGAGCAACCAGTGTGCTGTGACGCACGCTTCTTTGTTCGTCCCGTTCGTCACGGCTTTTATCGGTGATCGCCTGTTCTCGCTTTTATCGGGTGCGGGTCAGGAAATGGCCTTAGGCGTGTGATCGGGGAATGGCCTAGCGGTGGTGGGGGGAGCGCCTATTGGGGGGACGTTTGTCCGATGGCGGGACGATTGGGGAGATTTCTGGAAGGAGATCGCCATACCCACCCGCAATCCCTTCCGAAAGCGGCGTGGCGCTACGCTTCCCGCCGCAGTCCAAAGCCTCGCGGCGTGTTTGGGCGCGGCTAGCGTTTTGTGCTGGTCTTGTTCTTTGGGGGAGTTTTGGGCGGATCGGTGGGCGGAGGTGCGGTCGTGGTGGTGACGGGTTTTGGTGGAGGGGCGGTGGATCCGGCGGCGAAGGTTTGGTGCGGGCCTTCGCCGCGGCGCATTTCGAAGGGGACGCTGTTGACGATCTCCATCACGAGGGTGCTGAACTTGGCGCCGCCGGCGTCGAGATTGCGGACGATTTTGTCCACGGCGGGGCGGTCGTAGCGTTCGACGCCGCGGCCGAGGGCGTAGGTGAGCATTTTCTCGGTGACGCAGCGGAGGAAGTCGCCGCGCTTTTTGTTGAGCAGCACTTCGCGGAGCTGGACGGCATCCTTGAATTGCTCGCCGCTCACGAGCTGGCCGGCGGTTTCGATGGCGGCGCCGCTGTCCTGGTCGCGCCATTCGCCAATGGCGTTGAAGTGCTCGAGGGCGAAGCCGATGTCATCCATGCGCGCGTGGCAGCCGGCGCAGAGCGGCTCTTTGCGGTGCATTTCCATGCGCTGGCGCAGGGTGCCTTTGATCTCCGGACGTTTCGGATCGTTGAGGTCCGGCACGTCCGGTGGCGGAGGTGGGGGCGGGGTGCCGAGAAGATTTTCGAGCACGAACTTGCCGCGCTTGACGGGTGAAGTGCGCGTGGGATTGGAAGTGAGCGTGAGGAAGGAGCCGTGGCCGAGGACACCGCCGGGGCGGGTGGCGGGCACTTTCACTTTGACGAACGCTTCGCCTTCCACGCCGGGGATGTCGTAGAGCTTGGCGAGGCGCTCATTCACGAAAGTGTAGTCGGCGCCGAGGAGATCGGTGATGGACCGGTCTTCTTTCATGATGTTTTCGAAGAGCATCTCCGTCTCGCGCTCCATGGCGGCGGCGAGGTCCTTGCCCCATTCGGGGAAGGTCTTCGCGTCGGGCGCGGCGGCGCTGAGGTTGCGAGTTTGCAGCCACTGGCCGGCGAAATTGTCCGTGAGCGCGCTGGCGCGCGGGTCCTTGAGCATGCGCTTCACTTGCGCTTCGAGATTTTTGCGGAGCTGGCCTTTGGCCGCGAGGTCGCGCAACTCATCATCGGGCATCGTGCTCCACAGGAAATAGGAGAGGCGCGAGGCGAGGGCGTACTCGTTGATGGGATGGACGCTCGTCGGGCTGTCGGGCTCGGGCTGGAATTCGCACCGGAAGAGGAAGTGCGGCGAGACGAGCACGGCGGTGAGCGCGGTTTGCACGCTTTGCTCGAAGTTGCCGCCTTTCTTCAGCGCGAGCGCGTAGATGTTCATGAAGCGCTGGATTTCCAGCGGCATGAGCGGGCGGCGAAAGGCCTTGGTGGCGAAGGTCACGATCACGGCGCGCGCGGCGTTTTCGAGGCCCGGTACGCCGCGACCGGGGGTGAAAATTTTGAGCTGCGAATCCGGTGCTTTCGGCACTTGCGGCGGGGTGAGGACATCGAGGCGGCGAATCGTCGCGGTGCGATTGCGTGGTTTGCCATCCTTCATCTCGGGGGTGATGAGCCAGTTCACCACGCGGAAAGTGAGGGCGTGCTTGCCGGAATTGGCGATGGGCACGGGCAGCTTCACCGTATCGGTGCGCTCGCGCTCGCCGCTGAGCGGAATGGTTTTCACCAGTTTGCCGTCGAGCTTGAGCTCCACCTTGGGGGCTTCGTTCATCGCCTTGCCGCCCTGGAAATCGACGCGAATGGTGTAAGGGCCGGCCTCGGCGGCGTCGAAGCCGACAGTGGATTCATGGTCGTCGATGCGCCGCGCGGTGCCCGTGTTGCCTTTGTCCGGGCCGCCCGTGATGCTGAGCAGATTGATGGGCATCGTCTGGCTGCGCGGAGTGTGGTCATTCAAGATGGCCGCGCTCATCACTTTTTCCGCGGCGGCGAGATAGCGCTCGAAAAGAACCGGCGGGATGGAGAGCACGTCGCCGATGTTGTCGAAGCCGTAGCCGGAGTCGTCGGCGGGAAAATCCGCGCCCGCATCGAAGTTCACGCCGACGAGATCGCGGATGGTATTATTGTATTCGATGCGGTTGAGCCGGCGCACGGTGACGCGGCCTGGGTCGGGATGATCGGGATCGATGGCGAAGACGGATTCCTCCACCCATTTCATCAGCTTCTCGCGCTGCTCCAGCGTAGGCTGCTTGTCCTCGTCATCGGGCGGCATGGTGTGGGTGCGGAGATTATCCAGCACGGCGTCCCAGGTTTTCGGATCCTTGGCGGCGTCTTCGGGGCCCTTGAAGGCATCGAGCACCACGTCGCCTTTCTTTTTGGTGCCGCCGTGGCATTTGAAACAAAAATCCTGCAAGAGCGGACGGATCTCTTTTTGGAAATCCGCCGTCGCGGCCGGAGCGCGGCTGGTGAAGGCGGCGCAGAGGAGGACGGAAAGCAGCTTGGAGATGCGGGAGAGCACGGGCGTGGGTGTGAGACAGGAATGACCATACTGCAAATCGCAAAGTATGTGATGAAAAATTGGTGCGTTTCGGCGCAATTTCCGCTCTCACTCGACGGGCACATGACGATGAAAATTATCCGGGTTCCGTGGATCCGCTGCCGCGCCGATGAGGTGGACGCGCAATGCTTCGAACTGGAGTGGCGCGGCCGTGTTTTTTCGGTGATGGCCTACACGGAAAACGAGGCGCGCGACTGGTGGCGCTCGCTGCCGGAGCGGGAGCGGGAGAGCACTTTGGGGCTGGGCGGGGCGGCGGCGGGGGAGATGGAGCTTTTTTGATGCGGCCGCTTGGGAACATCGTTTTGGTGCGACCGATGCAAAAGCGGCTGGAAGCCGCTTCTACGAGGCTGATTTGTGATGTGGCAATTTCCGAAGCCTTCGCTTAGATCGAAAGCCATGAGCGAGCCCGCATCATCGCCGAAGCCTCCGGAATCTGCGCAGCCGATCCATGCGCTGGTGGAGCGGACGGCGAAGGAGGTGCGCAAGAGCCCGGTGAAATCGGTGGTCTGGGCATTCTTCGTGGGGCTGCTGCTGACCATTTTTCCGATTGGCCGCCTGCTCGGGGCGATCACCAGCCTGCTGCTCATGCTGCTGCGTCCGGTGCTGCTGGTCCTGGGCGCGATGAAATTGGTGGAGGAAGTGGAACAACGCCGCCGCAAGTGATGGACACCACGGATTTCAAGCGTGCGGCGGCATCGGCGGGGCGGGCGGTGAAGGCCGTCAGTGCGGCGGTGCGGCGCAGTCCGGCGCTGGCATTGCTGACGTCGTTGACGGCAGGTTTTCTCGCAGGACTGATTTTGAAGCGCTCCGCGCGCGAGGCGGAGCCGAAGTAGACGCCACTGTTTCGTTAAGATTTCCCTTTGCGTGCCTCTTGCACATTGCAAGAGCTACGACTAGCAATCTGTTCCATGAGCCGGGCGGATGATGAAGCATTTCTACGCCTTGCGCTGCGCGAAGCACAGCGCGGCTTGGGGCGTACTGCGCCCAATCCGCTCGTGGGGGCAGTGATCGTGAAAGGTGGCGAGGTGCTGTCGACGGGCTGGCATCGGGCGGCGGGGCAGCCGCACGCAGAGATCGAGGCGCTGCGGGCGCTGAAGCATCCGGAGCTGGCGTACGGGGCGACGATCTACGTGACGCTGGAACCGTGCTGCACCTTTGGGCGGACGCCGCCGTGCACGGAGGCGCTGATCAAGGCCGGTGTGGCGCGGGTGGTTTTTGGCGCGACGGATCCGAATGCGGCGCATGCGGGACGGGCGGTCCCGATTTTGGAACGCGCGGGCATCCGGGTGATGCACGGGCTGCTGGCGGAGGAGTGCACGGAGTTGAATGCAGCTTTTAACAAGTGGGTGACTACCGGAATGCCGTTTGTCGTGGCCAAGGCGGGATTGTCGCTCGATGGGCGGCTGACGCGTCCGCCGGGCGAGGGGCAGTGGCTGACGAGCGAGCGTTCGCGGGCCGATGCCATGCGGTTGCGGGCGGAGGCGGATGCCATTCTGATCGGCGCGGGGACGCTGCGGGCGGACAATCCGCGGCTGACGATTCGGGGGCTGCGTGGGTTTGAAGACAAGCAGCCGTTGCGCGTGGTGCTGACGCGGCGCGGGCATTTGCCGAAGGAATCGTTTTTGTTCACGGACGAGCATCGCTCGCGCACGCTGGTGTACCGCGGAGAACCGCTGCGGTTCGTGTTGCGGGACCTGGCGCGGCGGGGCTGCACGAATGTTTTGATTGAGGGGGGCGGGGAAGTGCTGGGAGCGGCGTTTGATGCGCGCCTCGTGGATCGGGTGCGGTTTTACCTGGCACCGCTGGTTTGCGGGGGGCCGAATGTGATTGGGGGTCGCGGGGTGGCGACGAGTGCGGAGTCGCTCCGGCTGAAGAATGTGAGCTACCGGCGGTGCGGGGCGGATTTGCTGGTGGCGGGGGATGTGGGGTAGAGCGGTGACTGAGGATGGCTCCGGCGCCCCATCCGGGGCGCTTCTTATGATAGATGCTTTCCCGGGGGTGTCGCTCGCGTTGCTTGCTTTACCCCCGGCTACAGTCCGGCAGCCCTCCGGGCTGACCGGGATCAGTTGTTGCGCTATAAAACGCCCAATCGTTTTGAGGAATACTCTTTGGTCTGATCGCACGGAGAAAGCGCCTGGAAGGCGCTTCTACGGGCTGGGCTACCAGGTGGTCCAGGGTTTGATTTCCTTGTAGCCTTCCTTGGTCCAGATGCGGGCGCTTTTGCTGCCGAGCTCGTAGTAGAACCAGCCATATTCATCGTCGTAGTAGACGTTCTGGGAGATTTGCTGGTGTTTGCTGTCGCGGGTGCCGAGGGCGACGATGACGGCGTAGATGGGGGCGACGGTGCCCCGGGAGTTGATGCCTTGCTGAACGGTGACGATGTTCACCTCACGCCAGTCCATGTTTTCCAGGAGCCGTTGGGCGTCGGGTTTCCGCAGAGGCGGAGGATCGCCGGCGAAGACGGTGGAAACGAGGGTGAGCAGGAGAATGAGGGCGCGGTTCATAGCGAATAGGATGACGAGAATCTTTTGAATTTATTCGAGGGATTTTCGTCTGAAGCCGGGACCTGCGGGAATAGGCCCGATAAGCCCCATAAGCCTTATCGGGCCGATGGGGCTAAATCACGCCCATGGCCACCATGCGGGCGAAGGCGGCGAGGGTGTTGGCGTCGCGGACTTCGCCGGAGGCGATCATTTTGCGCAATTCGTCGGCGGAGAAGGCGCGGCACTCGGTGATGGCTTCGGCGGATTCGGGGCGGGCGCCGCCGTCGGCAGGCACGGCGGGGCGGACGAGGAGGAGATGGCTGTGCTCGTCGGTGAAACCGGCGCTGGGGAAAAAGTGGCCGAGCGAGAGGACTTCGCCGCCGGGGGCGAGGGTGTAGCCGGCTTCCTCGTGCAGTTCGCGCAGGGCGGTGGCGCGGATGGCATCGGGCTCCTCGTGGTCATCAATCTGGCCGGCGGGAAATTCCCAGATGGTGGCGCGGATGGGGATGCGTTCCTGGCGGACGAGGAGGAATTTGTTTTCGGTGGTAAGGGCGGCGATGACCACCGCGCCTTTGCGGTGGGCGACGGTCCACTGGAAGGGCGTGGAGCGGCTCGGGGTGGTGACCGAGACGTGGTGGACTTCGAGGTAGGGATTGGCGAAGAGGGTTTCGTCGCCGACGAGATTCCAGCCGGACTCGCCGCGGATGAAGTGGTGGAAGCGCATGGGGTAAGAACAGCGAAAAGCAGGCGAGGTTTGCAACCTCGCTCCGCGTGATCGGTGCGCCCTGCGGATTCCGTGGCAAATTTGCCGCGGAGAGCGCGGAAGACGCGGAGAGCGCGGAAAAATTGCAGCGACAGGGATTCAATCGACCGCGGCCATACCCGGCAGTTCACCGGTTCAAGCCGGTTGGTTTGGGTGATTTTTAAATACCTACGCCAGTTCGCTGGTGCACGTGCGAGGTTGAAAACCTCGCCTACTTTAGATGGCTCCAGCGCTGGAGTTCTTTCTCGATATTTTGCGGGGAGGGGGCGCCGATGCCTTGGCGGGCGGCCATGGCGGTTTCGAGTTGGAAGCAGGCGAAGACGTCTTCGTTGAAGGCGGGCGAGAGGGCGCGGTAATCGGCGAGGGTGAGGTGCGGAAGATCGCAGCCGCGCTCCACGCAGAGGGCCACGGCTTTGCCAACGATTTCATGCGCGTGGCGGAAGGGAACGCCGCGGTTGACGAGGTAGTCGGCCACGTCGGTGGCGAGGAGCATGGGGTCGCTGACGGCGGCGGCGCAACCGGCGCGGTAGGCGCGGATGCCGGCCATCATGTCGGCAAAAATGGCGAGGCAGGTTTTCACCGTGTCCACGCTGTCGAAGACCGGCTCCTTGTCCTCCTGCATGTCGCGATTGTAGGTCATGGGCAGACCCTTGAGCGTAGTCAGGAGCGCAACGAGATTACCGACGACGCGGCCAGATTTGCCGCGGGTGAGCTCGGCGACGTCGGGATTCTTTTTCTGCGGCATGAGCGAGCTGCCAGTGGTGTAGGCGTCGCTGATGGTGATGAATTTGAACTCGCTCGAAGCCCAGAGGATGATGTCTTCGCTGAGGCGCGAGAGGTGGACGGCGACGAGCGCGAGCGCGGAGAGGAGCTCCACGGCGAAATCGCGGTCGCTCACGGCGTCCATCGAATTGTGCGTGACGCCGTCGAATTGCAGGAGCTGCGCGACGTATTCGCGGTCGAGCACGATGGTGGAGCCGGCGATGGCGCCGCTGCCGAGCGGGAGGACGTTGAGGCGCTTGCGGGCGTCAGCCACGCGGCCATGGTCGCGGTCGAGCATCTCCACATAGGCGAGGAGATGATGCGCGAGATAGACGGGCTGGGCGCGCTGGAGATGCGTGTAGCCGGGGATGATGACGTCGCGCTCGCGGCCGGCGAGGGCGACGAGCTGGCGCTGCAGATCGCGAATCAGCGCGGAGAGGAGATCGCATTCGTCGCGGAGGTAGAGGCGGATGTCGGTGGCGATCTGATCGTTCCGGCTGCGAGCGGTGTGGAGCTTGGCACCGGGGGGGCCGATGCGTTTGGTAAGCTCCGACTCGATGTTCATGTGGATGTCTTCGAGCTCCACCTTGAACGTAAATTTTCCGGCTTCGATCTCGGTGCCGATCTCGCGAAGGCCGGCGACGATCTGGGCGCGCTCCTCGGACGTGATGAGGCCGGCTTTTTCAAGCGCAGCGCTGTGCGCGATGGAGCCTTCGATGTCGTGACGCCACAGCCGCCAGTCAAAGCTGATGCTTTCGCTGAAGCTTTGCAGCAGCGCGGCGGTTTCTTGCTGGAATCTTCCTTTCCACATGGTTCGGAAGATTTATCGCAGTGGGGCGGGGGCGCACGAAAAAACGTGTGATAAAGCCGAGTGGAAATGGTTTCGCCCCGTTGGGGCTTGGGTCATTTCTTCCGTCTCGACCCAGGGCGTTGCCCTGGGCTGGCTTGTGGCTGGACCTTTGGCCCATCGTCTTCCGGTCTAGCAGTCCATTCCGAGGCGCGAGGCGGCGAGGAGGAGGCCGGCGGCTTTGTCGAGGGTTTCCTGCCATTCGGCTTCGGGGAGGCTGTCGGCGACGATGCCGGCGCCGACGTGGAAATGGGCTTCGCCGCTTTCGACGATGGCGGTGCGGATGGCGATGGAGAACTGGCTTTCGCCGTTGAAGCCGAGCCAGCCGATGGCGCCGGTGTAGAGGCCGCGCGGCTCGGGCTCGAGTTCGGCGATGATTTCGCGGGCGCGTTTTTTTGGAGCGCCGGTGATGCTGCCGCCGGGGAAGCAGGCGGCGAGCGCGGAGGCGTGGTCGACGTTGGCGCGCAGGCGGCCTTCCACGGTGGAGACGAGGTGGAAGACCTGTTCGTGGCGCTCGAGCTTGAGGAGGTCGGGCACGGAGACGCTGCCGTATTCGCAGACCTGGCCGAGGTCGTTGCGCTCGAGGTCGGTGATCATCACGAGCTCGGCGATTTCTTTCGGCGAGGTGATGAGATCGAGCATGCTCTTTTCGTCGGCCTGCAAATCGGCGCGGCGCGGGCGGGTGCCTTTGATGGGGCGCGTGAGCACGTGCGCGCCGCTCATTTTCAAAAAGCACTCGGGGGACGTGGAGAGCACGGCGCGGCCGCCGAGATCGAGGTAGGCGGCATTTGGCGCCGGGGAGTAATGGCGGAGCGCTTCGTAGAAGGCCCAGGGCTCGCCGGACCACGGGGCGCGGAAGCGGTGGGAGAGATTCACCTGATAGATGTGGCCGTCGGCGATGTAGTCCTTGGCACGCGAGACGAGACGCATGAATTCCGCGGGAGGCATCGCGGTGGCGAAGCCGGGGCGGATGCAGTGCGCCGTGGGATGCGGCTGCCATTGCGCGGCGAGCGCTTCACCGCCGCTCCACGCCTGGGCGCCGTGGCGGTAGATGAGGGCGTCGTCGTAGAGGCCAAAGCAAAAGGCGCCGTCGTATTCCACCCAGCCGGCGGCGAAGCCGTGCGGGATGCCGTCGTCGCGATGCTCGCGGCGGGCTTCCGCAATTTTTGCACGCAGCCGATGCCAGGTGGAATCGCCGATACGCCCCGTGAGGACTTCGCGCGGCAGGGCGGCGACGATGGAGAGGGAGCTGGCATCGGCGCGGGCGGAATCGAAAAAGACGAGTCCCGGCAAATGGCGAAGGCCGGCAGCCATGGCGGCGGGATCGAGATCCGCGGGCGCGCCGAGCGGCGAGCCCGTGGGCTCGTGCCGTTTCGTTTCGACCATCGGCGCCATCTTTTCCGCCAGGCGCAGCGGACCGTGCAAACTGCCAGACTTCACGCCTCACCACTAGGCCGTGGAACCGGCGCTTTTCAAACGCAAATTGCCGATCTATGATCGGCGGCATCCATGAAATATCTTCCGCTTCTTTTCGCCGTGGCCGCCGTGGCCGTGGGGCAGGATACGCCGCCTGCGGGCACGAGCGCGCCCACCGGAACCACCAGCGAGAAGCCGGCGGAGCGTCCCGATTTGAAGCCGGCCAAGCCGGAGCCGCGCGTCCCGCCTTCGGACCTGCGTCCGACGCCGCCAGAATTGCCGCCGCTGCCGCAGTCCACCCCGAAAAAGACGGACAAGGCCACGGATTCGACCAAGAAGGAGGACGAGGCGTCGACCCTGGTGCCGGACAAAGTGCCGCACACCAAGAAGAATCAGCCGCTGCAGGGCACGGTGGCCGAGCGTCCGCGCACCCGCACCTCGCTGCTGCCGCCGATGACGCAGACGGACCTGGATTTGCGCGTGCGCTACCGGCAGGCGCACACCAGGGCGTCCGCGGATCCGGCGGTCCGCGCATTGTGGGAGCAATCGCGGGTGGTGACTACGGATTTTGAAAAGCGGGCGGTGATGAAGAGCTACTACGAGCTGCTCTACAAAAAGATGCTGAGCTACGACAAGGGCATCGAGCCCGTCGTGACCGACCGGGAGCGCTACAACATCCGCCGCCTGGCGCAGTCGCGCATTTCACCGACGGAAGGACTGCCGGAGGTGGACGGCGTGGACAATCGCGGTGGCGGCGGCCTGCCGTATTGGGATCGCTAAGGAGAGAGGGGCCGCCAAGGCGCCAGTGATTTTTCGAGAGCGGAACTGTTTTCCGTTGCCAAAACCGGCACGGCAAATATGGTCGGCCCTCTTTTTGCCGAACGGCGCGTTCGTCTAGAGGCCTAGGACACAGCCCTCTCAAGGCTGGTACACGGGTTCGAATCCCGTACGCGCTGCCAGCTCGCTCGTCTTCGCTCCGGCGGAGACACCGGGGTGGCTGCCCGCGGGCGCCGTTTGGAGAAGTAGGCGAGGTTTTCAACCTCGCATCGGCGGAATGTTGAGGAGCGGAGTCTTACCGCCAAGGCCTAGATGCGCTTATCGTTTTGTAGATACCGATCGAGGAATCCGCTCCACACTCCCACTAAGCGAGGTTGAAAACCTCGCCTACGGTTTTGGTTCCGGCGTCTTCGTCAGCACGAAGTCGCTGAAGACGGCGGTGAAAGGCTCTTTGCTGGTGTTCAGCGCCACGACCCCCGCCTGGATTTTCGCCGGCCAGTTGCGGATGTTGATGGGGTAGAAGGTGGTCCACTCGCCGGCATCCTGCTGGTGGGAGATGGTGAGCAGGCGGCCCTGGCGCTGCAGGCGGAGGCGGAGGGGCTTGGCCAGGTCGCGGGCCGCGGAGAGGCTCAGGATGTCGGCTGGCCGGCCGCCAACGGCGCGAGCGTAGGTGAGTTGTGGTTTGTCGCCATTACTCACGGCGGGACCGATGCGGAGGAAGTTCTCCGAATCGGCCAGGAGCAACAGTTCCGCGCTGCTCCAGTTTCTCTTCGCCGTAGGGGCGATGGTGACCTCCAACGTGAAGTCGCCTTCCACCTCACCGAGCACGCGGGGAGCATCCATGCGCTGCGTGATGGAGAAGTCGCCGCCATCCGGCGCCACGGTGATGGAAAGCGTCCCTCCCTCCAGCTTGGCCACGGCGGAGCTCACGGGATTTTGCAGGGTGCCCCATTCGCCCAGCGCCGTGCCGCCTGGCGTCGCTTCCGGGATGGCGGGAGAGGTCACCGGCACGAGCGGGGGCGCGGCCTCTTCCACCACGCGGAGATCGGAAAAGCGCGCGTTGAATGGCCGCATCGTGTTGTTCACGATGATGCAGGAGACGCGGACTTTTCCGGTCCAGGAGGACCAATCCCGCCGGTCCGTTTCATTCCACGCGCCGTCCGCCTGCTTCCAGGCCGTCATGTAGACGGTGCCGCGGCGGCTCACGCGCAAGCGCGTGGGTTTGGCAGGATCCCAGAGATCGCTGCGCCGCTGGATGATCCCAACATTTCCGCCGCGCGCCACTTCCTCGCGAAGCTGGTACCCATCCGTATGCTCAAACAGTCCCTGCTCCCAGCGCAGGTAGCGGTTGTCATCCACCTGGATTTGCACGCCGGCGGCCTGGGAGGGCACGTCCGTTGAACTCCAGGCCGGCGCAAGGTTGAAGGCCGGGGCCACCACCACCTCATACGTAAAGTCGCCGGCAAACTCGCGCTCCACTCGGGGCGTCGCCCACGGTGAAAGGTTGCGGAGCGCGGCCGAGGTCATCGTCACGGCGCCGTCTGCCAGCGCCAGTTTCGCACTCCGCAGCGGGTCGATGAGTTTGCCCCACGCCCGGATCTTCGGTGCCGGGGTCGCTGCTCCGGGGAGTTCATAGCGCCCGCTGGTTTCGTTGAAGGTGAGTTGCAAGGCATTTTGCGTCAGCCAGGCGGTGCCGGCGGCCAGCGTAGGCGGGCAATCGCTCCGCAGGGAGAAGGCCTGGATGAAGGCCGCCTGTTCCATCCGCAAGCTGCTCGCGTTGTGACCTCCCACCTGCCCGGGAGTCAGCCGGAGAATGCGCTGCAGGTCGCGGGGGATGATTTCCACCCCGTTCGCCGCCGCGATGGAGAATGACGGGACGAGCGAGCCAAGCTCCCCCCTGCTCGTCACGGCGGTTTCCCACAATAACGAGGCTGCTTTGCGCCCCGGCAAAATTCCGCGATCCATGAAGTCCGAAATCCGCTTCGCCGACATGGCCTGCATCTGGATTTGGGCATAGAGCGCTTCCCGGGCACCTTCCCCCCATCGGTTGACCAGCGCATCCTGCCAGGATTCCGGGACGGCCTCGTGCAGCGCGGTGCGGCGCATGGCTGGGAGAGCCTCCTCGCGCCAGCCCATCGCCTCGATGACCGGCAGCAGATCGACCGCGGGAGAATGATATTTGAGAAACAAGGCCTTGTCCACGGGGCGGGCCAAATCACCCGCCACCTGGAGCACGCGGCGCCAGAAAAATTCCACGGAGTTCCATTCCTCGTAGATATTCCAGACAAACGAGAGCTGATGATGATCCGGCCCGCGAAGGATGGCCGTGGCGGCCGCCAGCAAGACCTCGATGTTGTCGGGACCGAGGGCCGCGAGTTTTTGCAAAATCACGTTTTCATTTTGGCGCAGCAGGTCCTCTTTCTGGACTTTCACCAGATCGCAAATCTTGACGAAGGCAGCGCTGGCTTCCTCGCGTGTGGGGGAAGCAGGAATTTTGATCTCGGCCAGCGCGGACTCGAACGCGGGCAGCAGTTCCGGCTCACGTTCGTCCAGGAGCCGATCCGGGCGGGCGATGATCGTCTTGATCGGTATCTCGACCACCCCGGCGTCGTCGTAGCGCTCGAGGGAAAGACGCCAGTTGCGGGTCTGCGCCTGTTCCTCAAGGAAGCGGGCGCGCGCGATGGGCTGCGATTCTTTGCGGAGCAAGTTTTCGGGGTTAAAACCCGCCACGTAGACGGTCCGCTTCCGGCTGCGGGTGACGTCGGTTACCGCCCCCGACCAGCCTTCGTGGGCAAGGGAGGAATTCCAGAGGGGCAGTTGCGAAGCGAAGAGCGACGTCTTCGCCCACGCGTCCGGCGTAATGGCGAGCAAGCTTTTGCGATACGGCAGCGTGAGGTGCTCCGCCAAAAGAAGGTAGGAGCCGCGCCGGAAGGCGGAGCCGCCGGTCTTGCCAAAGGGGTCAGCGAGCGTGGCGGTCAGCGTGGCCGTGAGCTGAGGAATCGATTCAGGCGGGCTCACCTGCGAGATGGCGAGCCGATGCAGCCCACCCTGCCAGGCGGCATCTTCCACGAACGGGAGCGTGGCCACGGGCACGCGCCGCGCCAAGCGAATGCGCACCGTGCCTTCGACCGGCACTCCGTCCTTGGGTAGGTCTTTGGCGGCGAACCACACGTACCCGGAGCGCACGTCCCACCCGGGAGCCGGGTGCGTGCCTTCAAAATCGCCCCGCCCAAATTTCTCCAACTGCTCCTGCTGCAGGCGAGACCGATACAAATCTGGGGTGCCGGTTTTACTGGCGTTCTCTTCCGCATCCGGGGCCATGTTGCGTCCGGCCAGCTCGAGGCGGGAAAGCCGCAAGCTCACATCCTTCACCATAATGTCTGGGGGGAGCGCGTCGATCGCCACGCGCCCCTCGACCGCCAGTCTCTCTTCGCTGCGCTTTGGTTTGCCAGGCCCGCTGGGAAACAGGTGCGTCTCCCAGTCGAACCGAACGGTCGCTGGATCGACGGAAGCTTTGATGCCTGCGGGAGGCGTCGTGGGTTGCTTTGTATGGTGGGCCGTGTGCATGGGCTTCTCCACCGCTGGTCCCATGGGCCAATGTCCGAAGCTAAAGGCCATCCACAGCGCCAGGGCCGCGCCCGGGATGCTGGTGACAAGGGAGCGCGCGAGGAGACAGCCGAGCGTCACGCCCGCCACGCCCGGAAGGAAGCGCCACGCCCAATCCAGAAGCGCCCGTGGCAACACGCTCGTGAAGTGAGCGCTGGTGAAATACACTGCCTCGCAGACCAGTGGCAGCAGGACGAAGAACGTAAGCAGCGTAAAAAATTTGGCCGTCAATAATCTTCGCCGGCTGATGGGCAGTGTCTTCCAAAAGGCGAGCCGTCCGCGCAGCGGATCCAACTGCAGCAGCACCGGAATGAGCAGCACCGGGAGGACGCACACCAGGAGGTAGTCCCAGCGCATGCTGCGCTCGAGCCGAATCCAGAAAGGCGTCATGAGAGCGAAGTCCCCTCGCGCCAACTGCGCCAGGCGCAACCCGAGGTGCGTGAGGCAGGCTGCGACCCAGAGCAACAGCCCCCAGCGTAGTGCGCGCAGATCTTTGCGAATGATGTGGAGAGTGAGGTTCATAGGACGGAGAGGGATCAGTCGTTGTGGCGGAGGATGGCGCGGGTGATGGCTTTGAGCGGCGCGGGCTCGACGGTGACGTGACGGGCGTCGGGAAAGAGGCGGGCGATGTCGGCGGAGAAGGTGGAGCGTTCGTGGGCGCTATCCACAAACGTGACGCGGCCCTCGCTGGCGCGGGCGTTCCACCAGTGCGCCGGGACGGCCGCCGGGGAGAGAGAATTGGACGTGTGCAGACTCACGCAGCGCGAACGGGCGAGCAGCGTGTCCTTGTCTTCGCGGAGCGCCACTTTGCCGCCGTCGAGAATCACCACCAGATCCGCGAGGCGCTCGACCTCCTCGATCTCGTGGGAGGAGACGAGGAGCGTCCATTCTTCGCGCGTCATCAGATCAAAGAGCGCGTCGAGCACTTCGTCGCGCACGGCGGGGTCCAGTCCGCCGAAGGGTTCATCGAGCAGCAGCAGGCGCGGATGAAAGGAGAGCGCCCCGGCAAAGGAGGCCTTCACGCGCTGGCCGCGCGAGAGGTGGCGCAGCTTGCGATGCAGCGGCAGATCAAAAAGCTTCAGCAGCTTTTGGCAGAACGTTTCGTCCCATGTGGGGTAGAAGGGGCGGAGGTAGGCGAGATACTGCGCTACGGTCATGCCGCCCGGGAGATCCTGGGCGTCGGCAATGTAGGCGATCTGCGCGCGATCCCGCTCTCCAAGAGAGCGGACCGGCTGGCCGAAGATATAGGCCTCGCCGCTGCTCGGGGCGAAAAAGCCCATGAGCAGGCGAACGAGCGTGCTTTTGCCGGCGCCGTTGCGGCCCAGCAGAGCGAGCGCGGAACCGCGCGGCAGGTCGAGGTCGAGCGGCTCCAAGGCTTGAGTGCCGCGATAGCGTTTCGCGAGCGCCTTGGTCTGAAGGGCGAGGGTGTCGTTCATATTTTTTTCCAGTGGTCGCGGAGGGCGTCGGTGACTTGGGAGAGGGAAAGTCCGAGTTGCTTGGCGCGCAGCGTGAGCGCTTCGAGCTGGCCTTCGAGGAGTTGGTCCTTTTGCTGTGCAGTGGCCTTGGGCACGGCGATCACGCGATTGCCCACGCCCGGCACGCTTTCAATGAGCCCTTCATTCTTCAGGGCCATCAGGGCCTTCTGCACGGTGTTGGGATTGATGCGGTACTCCGCGCTCAGCGCCCGCACGGAAGGCAGAATGTCCCCCGGCGCGAGCTCGCCGGAGATGATGGCCTTCCGCGCGGCATACAGCACCTGCTCATACACCGGCACGCCGGCTTGGAACTGGATTGGGAAAAGGCCCATGTGTATTATGTGTAGTAGTACACTAAATACACCATGGCAAGGGAAATGTAGGGCGCGTCGCAAATTTGCTCGCGGGATCGCATTTGCGCTCACTCGCGGGAGGGCGATTTCGCGCAGCCTCTGCTTCTCGTGCCGTTGTCTCGTCCTGCCCTGTGGCGAAGGCACCGAAAATGCCGCCAGCGGGCGTCGTTTTAGTGAATTTGCGATGGCATTGCTACTTTGTAACGGAGTGGGCCTTAGAATTGCTTCGTGTCTGCGCCCGAATGAACCCACGCAAACGAATCCTCGTAGCCGCCATCCTCGCGGGCTCCTCGCCCCTATTCGCGGCTACCGTTATCAAATCAGGATCCGGAACGGATCTTACTGCTGGTGCCTCCTGGACCGGAGGCAATGCCCCAGGAACTGGAGATGTAGCTGCTTGGAATAGCACCTCACTCGTGTCGGGGCTGACGGTGGGCCCGTCGGACGTGACATGGAGCACGATGGTCTTCGGCAGCGGCAGCGCGCTGAGCGGCAACCTCGACATCAGCGGTACAGGCAAGATCAACCTTTCAGCAGGAGCGGCCGGAGGAGCGGGCAGCATCGATGTCCTCAACATGGTCAACTCAGGCCAGACCACGAATGTGACCATCGGCAATGACCTCGTGATTGCCTACACGCTGACCACTCCCCTCACCCCCCCAGTGACAGGAACTGCCAACACTACGACTCGGGCGCAGCTTGTCGCGCTCGGGCAGGTGAACCCGCAGCCGCAACCGACCGGCATCTTGACGCTGAATGGCGCGGTCACAGCCAATGGCGGTGCTTCCGCGAATGACACCAGCCTTTGGCTGCGCGGCAATGCCACGGGGTCTCAGGGAATTATCAATGGCGTCCTCACGGTGGACGGCCAGTTGGCCAAGGGCGACACGGGGACCTGGACGTTGAACAACGCGAATACCATCGGATGGACTTTCATCAACAACGGCACGCTGCGCGCCGGTAATGATCAGGCCTTTGGCGCGGGGACCATTTATATCGGAACCGGTGGAACCGGCACGATCACGATCGCTGCCGCTTCCGCAATTGCGCGGACGTATGCGAATCCGGTCAGCATCCTCAACGCCGTAACGTTTGGCCAAGGCGCCACTGCCGCCCAGACGTTCAACGGTCCGATCGATCTGGGAGCTTCCGCCGCCCGTACGATTACGGCGAATCAAACCACGACGTTTTCTGGTGTCATCTCCAGCGGCGCCGGCAGCGGTCTTACCAAGAGCGGTGGATCGGATATGACTCTCTCTGGAGCGAGCGCCAACACCTACACCGGAACGACCACCGTTACGAATGGAAATCTGTTTTTGGCCAAGAACGCCGGTGTGAATGCGGTTCCGGGCAATATTTCCGTGACCGGTGGCACGCTCATGTGGACCAACGCCGACCAAGTTCCCGACACGGCGTCGATTACGGTCTCTGGTGGCGGTGGGATCAATGGCAAGGTCATCGATACCTTTGCTTCGGTCTCGTCATCGGCGACGAACGCCGGCAAGATCAATTTTGGCTCCGCGAGCAATGTGGTGATTACGGGCGCCATGACGATCTCCGGAAATAACGGAGCCACCACCTACAACAACTATTCGCTCGCGGCCAACGCCGCGGGCAGCTCGACGCTTACAGTAGGTTCGCTCAGCTTGGACAATGCGTTCTACGGCATTGGCCAAGGTGGGGCGAACAACGCGACCCTGACGCTCAATGGCGACTACACGGGCGCGAATACTTCCACCATCGCGGTCTTCGCGACGGGAGGCGCGGGGCAGAACCGGTTGTCGCTCTCCGCGGGGCCGCACAACTTCAGTGTGACCGGGACGACCACGGTCAATGCCGCCGTTACCGGCTCGGGTTCTTTGACCAAGCAAGGGAATGGCACGCTCATCCTGAACACAATGGTGGGCTCGGGAACTGGGGCGGTCACGAACTACTCGGGCCTTACGACGGTCGCGGGTGGCACGCTGGAGATTGACAGTGTGCACGCCGGCACCGGCGGGATTCTCGTCACGGCGGGCACCCTGAGCGGCATTGGCACGTTGTCCAGCGTGGTCAACGTGGGCGATGACACCGGCACCCTGGATTCGCTGATCACGGGCGGCACGGTGACGACGGTCGGCACTTTGACCATGTCCGACCTTCTGGGCATCAAGGCCGATGCCGGATACAGCTTCCAGCTCGACAGCCTCGCGGGGCTGGCGGACAAGCTGGTCAGCAATGGCATTTCGCTGAGTGGCACGAGTACGTTTAGCTTCTCGGACATTGCGGCGACCAGCACCGCGCTGACGGAAGGGACAACGTTCACCATCATCGACAATATCTCGGCCAATCCGATCGACGGCACCTTTGCGGCGACCCCGGAAGGCAGCCTGGTGACCATAGGGGTGAACACCTTCCAGGTCAGCTATGCGGGCGGCACGGGCAATGACATGACGCTGACGTCGGTGGCCTCCGTCCCGGAGCCCGGTACGGCTTTGTCGCTGCTCGGTGGCATGGCTCTGCTGGTCGGTCTCCGGCGCCGCCGGTAGACGCGGGCCGAACGCCAATACGGCAAACCACATTTAGAAGCATCAATTCGATGCCGGCTTTGGCCGGCATCGAATTTTGCTTTCGTTCGCGAAGCGGTGCGGTAGGAGTCGGGAGACGCGCGTGCCCGTCAGCCGTTGCTCACCTACTTGGAAAATCCGTATGTTCGTACCTTCTGTTGTGGTCCGCTGGCGGGACTTGTTCTTCGCTTCGTCTCTTCGTGTTTTGTCGCTGGGCGCCGTGGCGCTGGCTTTTTTGGCGCGAGCGCACGCGGCGACGCCGCCGGAGGAAATGGCCACGCAATCGCCGGCGGCGCTGGCAATTCTGGAGGGCTGGCAGAAGGAGCATCCGGAGCGGGCGGAGCGCGCGGTGCATTTGGTTTACTGGACGCCCAAGGATCGCGAGCCGGCGCCGCGCTATCGCGAACGGCTCTCGGCGATCTTTGATGAAGTGCGGGCGTTTTACGCGCGCGAAATGGAGCGAAATGGGTTTGGTCCGCGGACCATCCGCCTCGTGAAGGAGTCCGATGGGCTGTGCAAAATTCACCTCGTGCGCGGCGCGGAACCGTACGCGAGCTACAACGTGGAGAGTGGGCGCAAAATTCGCGGCGAGTGTGTGCCGGTGTTGAAAGCGGCGGGACTCGACCCCGAGAAGGAGACCATCGTGATCTTTTGCAACATGTCGAATTGGGACCCGGAGAAACGGGTGATGTCGCAGAACAGTCCGTACTATGCGAGCGGCACGAATCGCAATGGAACGGCGTGGCAGGTAGACTCGCCGCTGCTGGATTTATCGTTGCTCGAAGCACGCGAACCGGTGTTGCAGGACGGCCAGTACGGGCGCATTTCGCCAGGGCGCTATAATTCAATCTTCATCGGCGGCATTATTCATGAACTTGGACACGCGCTTGGGCTGCCGCACAATCGCGAGCGTCCCGATCAGGCGGCGCTGTGGGGCACGGCGCTGATGGGCTCGGGCAATCGCACCTTTGGCGAGCAGCTTCGCGGCGAGGGCAAGGGGACTTTTCTCACGCTGGGCGAAGCGCTGCGGCTGGTGGCGCATCCGATTTTTTGCGGATCGGTGAAGGGCTTTGAGGTGAA
>FTCB01000953.1_pt1 | contig 25641 bp, 15 predicted proteins | sample 1639431 | NCBI WGS metagenome assembly FTCB01 (sample SAMEA3914864, study PRJEB12502) | metagenome | biome: forest; material: soil | place: USA | collected 2012-03-12 | depth 0.3 m
CGCCCACCCACCCCAACAAGCCCGCCTACAGCGATCGCACCAAGTAACGCCCTAGCGCTCTCCGATTCTCGGGAGCGCCGTAGATGGGTTTAGAGCGAGTGAAATAAAGAGGTAGCCCCTCGCGGGGCGCTCCGGAGAATCGTAGCTGCGACCGGAAGGTCGGAGAGAGCGGCTATAGAATTCTTTAAACCGCTCGAAACGGATACAGCGCCGTAGGCGCGACATGTTTATAGCACGGCGAAAAAAAGAAACCCAAGCCCCAGAGGGGCGGCATGTGCCTACCTTTTGACTTCCAAAAACCCTCCTAAAGTGCGACAATCCATGCTCATCGAAATGAGGAAGGCACCCATACTGCGAATGGCCGGTTCCACGAAAGACGCGGCACCTATTTCCCTCACCGAAAAACACGGAAAAAAGTCGGCAAAAAGCGGCCTCCTACTCTGAAAACCCAAACACGCCCCGCCTCCTCAAAACGCTCCGTTTCTCGGAGCAAATCTTCCTTCCTTAATCCTAAATCCTAAATTCCGCCCCGGCTCGTCTTACGAAATCCACGTGCATCCTGCCGGAACCCGGCTAAACGTCCCCGACCGCATCCATGGAGTCCATCTACGGTATTCTTAAATTCATCGGCATCTGCCTCGAGGTGCTGCTCATTTTCAACCTCCTCATCGTCGTGCACGAGTTGGGGCATTTCCTCGCGGCGAAATGGCGCGGTGCCGTCATCGAAGGCTTCGGCGTTTGGTTCGGTAAACCGCTCTGGAAAAAGAAGATCAACGGCGTCACCTACAGCCTCGGCAGCATCCCCTTCGGCGGGTTCGTCAAGCTCCCGCAGCTCATGGACACCAATCTTGAGGGCGAGAGCGAATACCACGGCAAGGAACTGCCGCGTCTCTCCGCCATCGATAAAATCATCGTCGCCGCCGCCGGCCCCATCTTCAGCATGCTGCTGGCTTTCTGCTTTGCGGTCATCGTCTGGGTGGTCGGACGCCCCACCGCCGAGGCCGAGTACACCACCACCATTGGCAACGTGATGCCGAAATCCGCGGCCGCCACGGCCGGGCTGCAGCCGGGCGACGTCATCACCAAAGTCGACGGCCACGAGGTCAGCAAATTTGGCGGCCAGAGCGACGACAGCGTCACCTGGCGCATCGTCCGCAGCGAAGGCGAGAAGATCGCCATCGAATACCGGCGCAATGGCGAACTCAAGACGGTAGAGGTCGTTCCCGACAGGCCGAAGACCCTTTGGTACCAGCGCCGCGGCCTCCGCAAAATCGGCGTCCTGCCCAAGTCCACCCCGATGATCGGCGACATCACCCCCGGCTCCGCCGCACAGAAGGCCGGACTCGTGACGAATGACCTCATCGTCGGCGTGAACGGGAAAGTGATCTACGACGAAGAGGGCATCGTCGATGCCGCGCAAGCCAGCGGGTCCGACACCGTCACTCTCGATATTCATCGTCCGGTTGGCGACACCTTCCAGGAGCTGCATCTGCCGTATGAGATGCATGGACCTCATTTTGCGAGCGTCATCCCGGATTCCCCGGCCTCGGCCGTCGGTATCCAAAAGGGCGACCGCGTTGATACCGTCAACGGCCAGCGTGTCCGCTCCGCCGAAGCTTTCCAGGACGTCGTTCAAAAAGCCAATGGCCAGGTCGTCACGCTCGGCGTCGAGCGTCCGCTCGCTCGCGCCGATCTGAACCAGCCGCTCACCTACGAGAAAAAGACCATCGCCGTAAAACCCCAGGTGCCTGAGGAAGGCAGCGACAAGCCCAGCATCGGCGTCATCCTGAGCCAGGATCTCGGTTTTGCATTCGATATGTTCGGCCCGCGCGAAAACCGCCGCATGAACCCCTTCGAGCAAATTCGCGTGGGCGTCTCGCAGATCGTCAACACCATCGGCGCCGTCGCCAGCAAGAGCGACATCGGCGTGCAGCACATGGGCGGCCCCGTGATGATGATGCGCGTTTACTACATGCTGTTCGAAAGCAAGTTCGGCTGGCAGCTCGCGCTGTGGTTTAGCGTGATCATCAACGTCAACCTCGCGCTCCTGAATCTGCTGCCCATCCCACCGCTGGACGGCAGCCACATCACGCTCGGCATCGTGGAAATGATCCGCCGCAAGCCCGTGAAAGGCCGCTTGCTCGAATACATCGTCACGCCCTTCACGCTGCTCGTCATCGGCTTCATGCTCTTCGTCACCTTCTTTGACGTGCAGGATCTCTTCGGCGGCAAAAAGCCGTCGATGCGTTTCAAGCAACCCGTGGAAGTCCCGGCCCAGCCCGGCGTCGCCGCCGCTCACGCGTCCTAGCGTCTATCATGAATACCGGAAGCGGCGTCCAAAATCTCCGCGAGGGGAGCGCGCGCTTCCAGCGTGCCCTCTCCTCACCAGGAGCACGGCGCCGTGCGCCAGGGCCAAAGGCCCGCCACAAGCCAGCCCAGGGCAACGCCCTGGGTTCCCGATTTAATAAAATCCAAGCCCTGAAAGGGCGGCACATTCCAACTCAAAACACATTCTAGTTTCGCCATGTCTTTTCCGCTCGCACCCGCCATCCGCCGCCGCTCGCGCGTGGTCCACGCGGGGAGCGTCGCCATCGGCGGCGCCCATCCCATTCGCGTGCAGAGCATGATCACCTGCGACACGATGGACACCGCCGCGTCCATCGCGCAGACCCTCCAGCTCGCCGAGGTCGGCTGCGAGATCGTGCGCATCACCGCGCCTACGGTGAAGGACGCCGCGAATCTCGAGCACATCGTCGCCGGCTTGCGCGCCCGCGGCTGCCACGTGCCCATCGTCGCCGACATCCATTTCAAGCCCGAGGCCGCCATGGAGGCCGCCAAGTGGGTCGAAAAGGTGCGCATCAATCCGGGTAATTTCGCCGACAGCAAAAAGTTCAACGTCCGCGAATACAGCGACGCCGAATACACCGCCGAACTCGATCGCATCCGCGAGCGCTTCGCGCCGCTGGTTCGTTTTTGCAAGGAGCATGGCCGCGCCATGCGCATCGGCACGAACCACGGTTCGCTCAGCGATCGCATCATGAACCGCTACGGCGACACCCCGCTCGGCATGGTGGAAAGCGCCCTCGAATTCGCCCGCATCGCCCGCGACCTCGATTACCACGAGTTCGTCTTCAGCATGAAGTCGAGCAACCCCAAGGTGATGATCGAAGCCTACCGGTTGCTGACGGCCCGGCTGGACGACCTGGAGGCCCAGGAGTCAGGAGTGGCCGCTACTGATTCCTGTTCCCTGACTCCTGACTCCTGGCTCTACCCCCTCCACCTCGGCGTGACCGAAGCCGGCGACGGCGAGGATGGCCGCATCAAGTCCGCCATCGGCATCGGTTCGCTGTTGTCCGACGGCATCGGCGACACCATCCGCGTCTCGCTCACCGAGGACAGCATCCACGAAATCCCCGTCGCCCGCGCGCTCGTGGAAATCGTCGGCCGTCCCGCCGGCCCCACGCCCGAGGCCGCGATGGACTGGAGCCACGAATCCACCAGCTTCGATCCCTTCGACTACGAGCGCCGCGAAACCGCGCGCCTGGATCTCGGCGAGGCCGCCATCGGTGGCGAAGAGCAAGTCCGCGTGGCCATCCGCCCCGAGACCCACGCCCAGCTCGCCCACAAGCTCGACCGCCTCGGCGACTACCGCCCCGAATTCACCGTCACCAAGGACGAAAACTGCGTCGCCGTCGACCCGCGCGACGAAGCCGCCCTCGCCGCGCTCAATGACGATCAGGACGCAAAGTTCGTCACCATCAAAGACGGCCTCGCTCTCCCCGTCATCGGCGCTTTCCGCCTGCTCGCCACGCGCCTCGACGCCCGCCATTCCATCCTGCTCAAGGACACGCTGCACCCGGCCACGGATTCCTCCACGAATTTCGAGCGCACGCTCCTGAGCGCCGCCGCCAATCTCGGCTCGCTCCTCTGCGACGGCATCGGCGACGCCGTGCTCGTGCAAGGCGAACACGGTCCCGGTCAATCCCTCCGCCTCGCCTGGAACATCCTGCAAGCCGCCGGCTGCCGCGTCTTCAAGACCGACTACGTCGCCTGCCCAAGCTGTGGCCGCACGCTCTTCAATCTCCAGGAAACCACCGCCCGCATCAAAGCCGCCACCTCCCACCTCAAGGGCGTGAAAATCGCCATCATGGGCTGCATCGTGAACGGCCCCGGCGAAATGGCCGACGCCGATTTCGGCTACGTCGGCGGCGCCCCCGGCAAAATCAATCTCTACGTCGGCAAGACCGCGGTGAAATTCAACATCCCGCAAGCCGAAGCCGTCGACCGCCTCAAAGACCTCATCCGCGAACACGGCAAATGGGTCGAAGCCCCGGTTGAAGTGGCCACCGCATAAGCGGGGCGCCATTTTGGACTGCGGTGGCAGAGCGCAGCGGCGACGCCGCTTTGGAAAAAGCCGAAGCCATAGCCAAATAAAGAGCCCAGGGTAGAAGCCCGAAGGTCAAATTCGCACCCCTCTTCGGCTAGCCGGAAAGCGGTGTGGCGCGGCGCTTCCCACCGCACTCCAAATTACGCCGCCTCCTCCGCCACACCCTTCGCAATCTCCTCCACCAGCGCCGGCACGCTGAGATTCTCCGCGAGCCCGTCATAGTTCAGCAATACGCGATGCCCCAGCACCTCCGCCGCAAAATGCCGCACATCCTCGAACGCCACATGCGCCCGCCCTTCCGCCAGCGCCCGCACCCGCGCCGCGCGAATCAGCGCCTGCACCGCCCGCGGCGACGCGCCCCATTTCACATATTTCTTCACCGTCTCCCCGCTCTCCACCGCCTCCGGATGCGTGGACAGCACCAGCCGCACCGCATAGTCGCGCAGCGGGTCCACCACCACCACCTTTTCCAAAATCCCGCGCAGCTCCATGATCCGATCGCCGCTCATGATCCGCGGCACCTCCGCGCCGCCCCCCAGCGTCGTGCGCCGCACCATCTCGTTCAGTTCAGCACGATTCAAAAACGGCACGTTCAGCTTGAACATGAACCGATCCAACTGCGCCTCCGGCAGCGGATACGTGCCCTCCTGCTCCAGCGGGTTCTGCGTCGCGAGGACGAAAAACGGTGGCCGCAGCACATGCGTCTGACCGCTCGCCGTCACGCTGCCCTCCTGCATCGTCTCCAGCAGCGCCGACTGCGTTTTCGGCGTCGCGCGATTGATTTCGTCCGCCAGCAAAAGCTGCGTAAAAATCGGCCCGCGCCGAAATTCAAATTGATAGCGCCCATCCGCCCCGGCGCTCATCACCGTCGTGCCGATGATATCCGCGGGCATGAGATCCGGCGTGAACTGAATCCGGCGAAAATCCAAATCGAGCGCGCGCGCCAGCGTCTTCACCAGCTCCGTCTTGCCCAGCCCCGGCACGCCCTCCAGCAGCACATTACCGCCCGCCACAATCGCCGTGAGCACCCCGTCCACCACCCGCTGCTGCCCCACAATCACGCGCCCCACGCTATCGCGCAGACGCTGAAAATCATCTCGGAAACGCTGGGCTTCGGCCTGGAGTGCGGAGGTGTCGCTCATGCTCGCCACGCTCTTAGCGGGGAATTTCCAGCCGTGCAAAGCACAAGCTCATGCCTCGTCACCGGAAGTGGCCTCCGCCCGCCATCCATCCTGTCTCATCCTGCCAATCCCGTCCTGTATCGGAAACTACCCCAACCGATACGTAATCCGCGCCTTATTCAAATCGTACGGCGACATCTCCATCTTCACCCGGTCGCCATTGGTAAGCCGGATAAAGCGCTTCCGCATTTTGCCGGAGATGTGCGCCAGCACCACGTGCTGGTTGGCCAACTCCACGCGAAACATCGTCCCGGCGAGAACCGCGACGATCTTTCCTTCAGTTTCGATGACTTCTTCTGCCATATTGGAATGGTGCGGAAATGACTGCCAGCTTCAGAGCCGTTCCCGGGAATCGAGTTTCAAACCACTACGGTGGTGCCAGCACCGCAGGTCCACCGAGCTGCGAACAAGAAATCAAATTGCTCCCTTAACCTCGATGGTTTTCCCAAGAACGCAAGCCGATTCCCCGAACCTCTCCATGAACGCCACTGCCAAAAGTGGTTTCCGAGTGTCGGATTATGTACTGGCAACGAGTTTTGCGGGCCAAATAATGCGGAGCATGAAAATGCTGACGCGAGTCCTCCTGGCGATGGTGCTGCTGCTCGCGGGCACATGGAGTGAGGCCGGGGACGCGCCGCCGATCCGGGTGCTGGCCGTCACGTCGCGCGCGAAGGACCACCAGAAGATGATGGCTGCAGCCGCGCCAATGCTGGAGCAACTGGGGCGCGAGCAGCATTTCTCCGTGGACGTCACGGACGATGGTTCGGTGATGAATGACGCCAACCTGGCCAAGTACCAGGTGTTCGTGCAGTTGCAGCACGCCCCCTTCGACATGAAGCCGGAGGAGCAGGCGGCGCTGCAACGGTTCATCGAATCCGGGCACGGGTGGGTCGGCATTCACGCGGCCGGTTTGACGGGCCGGCAGTTTATCGGGACGGGCGCACCGTACTGGCAGTGGTTTCAGGACTTTCTCGGCGGCGTGACGTATTCGCCGCATCCGCGCTATCAAGAGGGGACCTTGGTGATCGAAGATCGCCAGCATCCCATCACCAAGGGTCTGCCGGAAAAGATGGTGCTCTCCGACGAGTGGTATGAGTTCAACGAAAGCCCCCGCCCGCGCGTGCACGTGCTGGCGACGGCGGATGAATCGACCTACCACCAGAACAAGCCGATGGGCGATCATCCGCTGATCTGGATCAACGAGAAGTACCGCCGCATGGTTTACATCGGCATCGGCCACGATGCCTCCGTCTGCGACAACGCCGACTACCGGACGCTGGTGAGCAACGCTATCCGGTGGGCCGCCGAGCCCCCCGAACCCGCAAAACCGGCGGAGCCGCCCCAGTTTCGCGTCGTGGCGCTGGCCGAAGCCGCCAGCATCCACGCACCCTATGTCGCCGCGGCGAAAGAATGGCTCAACCGGATGGCCACTGCCCACCACTTCGCCATCGACTACCTCGAAAAGACCGACTCGATCGACGACGCCTTTCTCGCGCGCTACCAGCTTTTCATCCAGTTGGACTATCCGCCCTACAAATGGACGCCCACGGCCATGGCGGCCTTCACCAAATACATCACCGAAGGCAAGGGCGGCTGGATTGGGTTTCATCACGCTTCGCTGCTCGGCGAGTTCGACGGCACCACGATGTGGCCGTGGTTTCACGATTTCATGGGCGGGATCCGCTGGAAGGATTACATCCGCACCTTTGCCGGTGCGACCGTGAACGTGGAGGACAAAACGCACCCAATTCTCCAGGGCGTGCCGCCGTCCTTCTTCGTCAAAAAAGAGGAGTGGTACACGTGGGACAAAAGTCCACGGGCCAACGTGCACGTCATCGCCAGCGTCGATGAGTCGACCTATGTTCCCGACTCCAAGATCAAAATGGGCGATCATCCGGTGATCTGGAGCAATGAGAAGATGGCCGCGCGCAACGTTTACATCTTCATGGGCCACTCCCCCGAGTTGTTCGAAAGCAAGGAATACAAAACCATCTTCCGGAACGCCATCTTTTGGGCGGCCGGAAAACCCGCACCGGCGGACGCCGGGATTTCAGAATGAGGCTTGAGCGGTCATTCCCAAATGGTCGCCTTCCAGCCCTGCGGAATCTCCCTTGCTCCCGCGCCATTCGGAGCTACGCTCCGCCCCCTTTTTCGAAGAAATGAAAATTCAGCGCGCGCTTATTTCCGTGTCCGACAAAACAGGTCTCGTTCCGTTCTGCAAAGAACTGGTCGGCTTCGGCGTGGAGATCATTTCCACCGGCGGCACCGCCAAACTGCTCGCCGCGGAGGGCGTCCCGGTGGTGGAAATTTCGCAATACACCGGCTTCCCGGAGATGATGGACGGGCGTGTGAAGACCTTGCACCCGAAAGTCCACGGCGGCCTCCTGCACCTGCGCGACAATGAGGAGCATGTGGCCCAGGCCAAGGAGCACGGCATCAAGCCCATCGATCTGGTGGTGGTGAATCTTTACCCCTTCCAGGCCACCGTCGCGAAACCGGGCGTCACGCTCGAGGAAGCCATCGAGAACATCGACATCGGCGGCCCCTCCATGCTGCGCAGCGCGGCCAAGAATTATCGCAGCGTCACCGTCGTGGTGGATCCTGGGGACTACACGGAGGTCATCGACGCGATGAAAGACAATGATGGTGGCACCACGCTCCAGCTCCGCGAGCGGCTCGGCATCAAGGTCTTCGTCACCACGTCGCAGTACGACGGCGCCATCGCCAATTTCCTCAACAAGGAAAAGGAGACCAGTTCCTCGTTCAGCGTGTCGCTCCCGCTCGTGGCCCAGTTGCGCTACGGCGAGAACTCGCACCAGAGCGGCGCGCTCTTTGGCCGCTGGGACGAGTATTTCGACAAACTCCACGGCAAGGAGCTTTCCTACAACAATATCCTCGATATCACCGCCGCCTCGGAACTGATGGATGAATTCAAGGACCCCACGGTCGCCATCCTCAAGCACACGAATCCGTGCGGCGTCGGCACCGATCCTGACCTTCGCTGCGCGTGGGACAAGGCCTTTGCCACCGACAAGCTTGCGCCCTTCGGCGGCATCATCGTGACCAATCGCCCGCTCACCCTCGCACTCGCCGAGGCCATCAGCGAAATTTTCAGCGAGGTGATTATCGCCCCGAGCTTTGATTCCGACGCGCGCGCGCTGCTTCAGCGCAAAAAGAATCTGCGCCTCATGCGCCAGCTCCGCCCCGTTTCTGAGGGCGCGGGCAAGGAAGACCAGCTCATCCGCAGCGTCGCCGGTGGTATCTTGGTGCAAAATCGCGACATGCACGCGGAGGAAAAGCGCGACGTGGTCACCACGCGCCAGCCCACCGCCGACGAACTCGCCGCGCTTGAATTCGGCTGGAGGGTGGTGAAGCATGTGAAATCCAACGCCATCGTCTATGCCGGCAAAGACCGCACGCTCGGCATTGGCGCCGGGCAAATGAGCCGCGTGGACGCCTCGCGCATTGCCGTCGCCAAGGCCAAGGACGCGGGCCTTTCGCTCAAGGGCAGCGCCATTTGCTCCGACGCCTTTTTCCCCTTCCCCGACGGTCTCCTCGCCGCTGCCGATGCCGGCGCCACCTGCGCCATCCAGCCGGGTGGTTCGGTGAAAGACCCCGAGGTCATCGCCGCCGCCAACGAGCGCACCATGGCGATGATCCTCACTGGCGTCCGCCACTTCCGGCACTAAGCCCGTCACCTCAAGGAGCCGGGCCGCCCCCGGCCCGAGCTTGGTATTCCGTGCTCAGTATCCAGTATGCAGTGAGCGATTTCTGAATACTGAATACCGGACACTGGATACTGAATACCGACCTCCGCAGTTGCCGCCCCCGCGGGCCTCTGCTGCATTGGAAAAACTATCGACATGGAACCTACTCGCTCTCTCCGCCGCACCGCCGGCGTCCTTGGCTTGGGCATCATTGGATCCCGCGTTGCGGCGGGACTGCGCCAGGCGGGCTTTGCCACCTACGTGTGGAATCGCTCCCCAAAGCCCATGCCGAATTTTCTCGGCTCTCCGGCTGAGGTGGCGCGCGAGTGCGAGATCATCCAGCTCTTTGTCGCTGATGCTGCCGCCACACTCGAAATGATCGAGCGGATGCGCGAGTCGCTGACGCCGCAGCACATCGTGATGTCGCACGGCACTATCGGCCTCGAAGGCACGATGGAGGCTGAACGCCGCGTGCACGAGACCGGTGCCAAGTTTCTCGATGCCCCGTTCACCGGCAGCAAAGGCGCGGCGGAAAATCGCCAGCTCGCCTACTTCGTCGGCGGCGACGAAGACACCTTCGTCCGTGCGCAGCCCGTGCTGGAAGCCTCGGCCAAATCCATCGTTTACATCGGCGGCGTGGGGCAGGCCGCCGTGGTGAAAGTGGTGACCAATCTCATCAGCGCCGCGACGGTGCAGATGCTCGCGGAAGCGCTCGCGCTGGTGCGCAAGGCCGGCATCGCCAGCGAGGCTCTGCGCGCCGCCATCGAGCCGAATGCCATGCGCAGCGGGCTCATCGACATGAAGCTGCCGAAGATGGTCGCCGCCGACTACGAGCCGCACTTCGCGCTCAAGCACATGTTCAAGGACGTGCAGCTCGGCATGCAACTGGCCAACGCGCTCGGCGTGGACCTTCCCGCCACCAGCACCATCGCCGGCGTGATGTTCAAGGCGATGTCCCAGGGCTGGGGCAATCTGGACTACGCCGCGCTCGCCAAAGCCTACGAAGGCGAAGAGATGAACGGCCGATGAGCCTGCTCGCGGAGCAATACCGGGATTTCCGCGAGCGTGGCGGCCTCGTCGATCTGCGCGCGCGCACCAAGCTGCGCTTCGCCGGCGCCGATCGCCTGCGCTACCTCAACGGCCAGCTCACCGCCAATATCGCCTCCGCGAAAATCCCGGCCGCGCTTCCGGCATGTGTGGCCACCGCCAAAGGAAAGCTCTGTGCCGACGTGTGGGTGACGCTCCAACCGCAGCACATCACCGTGGACGCCGACCCCGCTGTGCGTGAGGCGCTCGCCGCGCGCCTGGAACGCTACATCGTCGCCGACGACGTCACCCTGGAAGACGTGACGGAAATCGCCCCGCTGTTGCACGGGATCCGCATCCCACCCGCGCGCCTGCAAGAAATCACCGGTCATCCATCGCTCGCGGCATTCCGCTATGGCGAGGCCGGCGCCGATCTTTTCCTCTCGTCTCCTGAGGAATTTGCCGCCGCTTGGGAAAAGCTCGCCGCTCATTTTCCCGTCGTCTCCGCCGAGTTGCTCGAAGTCCTGCGCATCGAACGCGGCCTCCCCCAATGGGGCGCGGAGCTGGACGAAAACACCTTTCCTTCCGAGGCCGGACTCGACCGCACGCACGTCGATTTTCACAAAGGCTGCTACATCGGCCAGGAAGTCATCTCGCGCCTGCGCAGCGTCGGCCATGCCAATCGCGAATTGCGCGGCTTTACGGCCGAAGTTCCGCTGCGGGCTGGCATGCGGCTGGTCCAAACCGCGGATCCCAACAAGGAACTGGGCCGTCTCACCAGTGCCACCCACAGCTTCGCGCTCGACCGCCCCATCGCTCTCGGCTACCTCCGCCGCGGAGCACCGGAAACCGGCTTGCTCGCGGCCAATGAAAGCTCGCCCGAAGCCGCCGTGCCCATCACTCTGCATCCCTTGCCTTTTGTCGCATGAAACTATCTGCCCTGCTTGCCTGCCTCACCACTGCTCTCTGCGCCGCCGTCCACGCTGACGAAGTGGCCACGATCGAGTTTCGTTTCCCCGATCGCACCACGCGGACGGTGGCCATCGAGGTCTTTGACGGCGACGCTCCGGCGACGGCGGCCAATTTCAAAAAGCTGATCCGCAAAGGCTACTACGAAGGCTGCACCGTGCATCGCGCCATCCCCGGCTCGCTCGTGCAAACGGGCGACCCGCTCAGCAAAAAGCGCTCGCGCGACGGAGTCGGCACCGGCGGCCCCGGCTACACGCTCGCCGCGGAGGTCCGGCGCAAGCACGTGAAAGGCGCCGTCGCCGCCGCCCGCCTCGGCGACAACGTGAATCCGCAGCGCCGCAGCAATGGCAGCCAGTTTTACGTCTGCCTGAAACCGCAGTCGCAGCTCGACGGAAAATACACGGTCTTCGGTCAGGTCATTCAGGGCCTCGACGTTCTCGAGCTCATCTCGAACAAGCCCGCCGACACCAACGATTATCCCGTCGAGCGCATCAAGATTCGCAAAACCAAACTCGTGGATCGCTCCACGCTGCCGGCCCCCACGCCCGCCACCAAGCCCGGCGCCGTTCCTCCCGGCGAAGGCACCAAGCCCTCCTTCTGGCGCCGCCTCTGGCCGTTCTAAGGTGACGTAGCTGCAGCCGGAAGGCTGCAAAGTGAGACAGTGAGAGCGCTAATGCTGCGCCGTCCCTACCTTACACGCTCCCCCAGCACACCGCCTCCACGTGCTTCTCATTTTTGTGCACCTCGCGCCACGCCACGGCGTCCTGCGAGATGAGAATGCGGCCCTTCCACGCGCTGCCGGCGAAAAGCGCGCCGCCAAAGCAGCAATTCGTCGGCGCATCCTTGTTCGCCTTCTTTTCCCAGGTGACGCCGTCGGAGGAAAAATAGGTGGCGCCGACGCCGATGGCCACAAACTGCTTTCCGGTCCAGACGACGCTGTTCAAGTGCTGGCCTTCCTCGCCGGTCTGCTTCGCCGACCATGTGAGCCCGTCATCACTGGTCATGCGCAGGCCATGCAGGCCGACGCCGACAAACTTCCCGTTGCCAAAGGCCACGTCCACGAGCGTCTCGATCGCCTTCGCTTCCGGCGCGTCTTTCCATGAAGTGAGATCGCTGGCCGCCATGCGCCGGCCTCGATCGCCCACGCCGACGATGAGCCCTTTCCCGAACGCGAGCCGGCGGATGATGTGCTTGCCGCCAATGTCGGCGAAGTCGGACCACTTCAGGCCGTCCGGCGAGGTGCTGTAGAAAGGTTTCGACGCCCCCACGCTGCCCGGGTCGCCGCCGATGCCGATGAATTGTTTGCCGTCAAAACCCAGCCCGCGAAAATACCGCACGTAGTCCGCCGCCTTTTTCGCCGTCTCCCACTTCGTGCCGTCAGTGGTCACGGCCATGATGTTTTCTCCGCCATAACTGCCCACGGCCACCCAGCGGCCATTGCCAAAAACCGTGCACCGGTACGTGTCGCCTTCGCGGCCCATTTGCTGACGCGACCAGTCGGTTCCGTTTTCCGAAACGAGGCGGAGACCGTCCTGTCCGACGGCGACAAAAAGGGATGGCATCCCGCCGTTTTAGGCACGCGGTCGCGGGCTGCAAACTTTCGCTGCCGCCGCTTAACGAACCCAGGCCACCGCCGCCCGGCTCAGTTGCTCGCAAGGCACGGGCTTGTGCAGCGTTCCCATGACGATCTCGCCGACGTCCTCCGGCAGCCCCGCCTCCATCTCCACGCCCGTGCAGATGAAAATCGGAAGCTCGGGCCGCAGCCGGACGAGATAGCGAATCAAGGCGAAGCCATTCATCTCCGGCATATCCAAATCGGTAATGACGAGATCAAAGGCCTCCGCCTCGATCAGCTTCAACGCTTCGCCGCCGGTGGCCGCGCAGGCCACCGCGTGCCCCTCCTCTTGCAGGTGTGCCTGATAAACATAGCGGGCTTCTTCATCATCATCGACCACAAGAATGCGGCCTTGCTGACGGGAGTTGGCGGGCGGCGGAGCGATGGTCTGGTTAGTCATAAGACTGCCAGCTCATGTTGCAGATGGCGAGCCACGCACCCCGTCACGGACAGCCACTTAGATATAGGCCTTCAGCCTAGAGCGGGTACGTTTCCGCCCGCGAGAATCGCCCCTATTTCAGCGCCGCCGCGGTCACGGAGACCGAATCCGCCAGGCCAAAGCGCGAAGGATGATACATCTCCTCGATCTTCGTCGGGGGCGCGGTGGCGGTGCCGGTGGAACGCACGCGGGCGAGGTAGCGAATCTGGTAGTGCCCGGGCCAGATGTTGTTGCGGAAAAAGACTGCGCGGTCCGTGCGGATCTCGGTGTAGTCGCTCGCCCAGGTGTTGCTGAGTCCCGCGCCGGCCATGGCCTGCGTTTTGAATTCCGGGTTCACCGCTTCGAACGTGGCGGGCAGCGCGTCATCGATGACGAGGTAACGCGCCTCGACGGGAGCCGTGAAGCTGAGGGTGACGAGCACGCGGTCGCCGATTTTCGGCTGGCCCAGCTCGGCGATGGTGCCGTCATCGGCAATGCGCTGGTAAGTGCGCTCGATGGCGTAGCCGCGGTCCTTGCGCTCCGTGACCAGGGTCTTGGGCCGCGCCTCCACCGTCACCTGCGTGTACAGGTGGCCCTTGCCGGGATTCTGCAGTTTGAGGGTAGGAATCGCGTCGAACGGATACTCCTTCTGCACATACGCTCCTTTGGCCGCGAGCTTGAAGCCTTCGGCTTTCACGCCGGCGGCAATGTTGCCCTGCACTTCCTTGCGACCGGTCTCGGTGCGCCGGATGTAATCCGCGAGGCTCAGCACGGCCCACACATTGCCCTGCGTGGTCTGCCAGCTTCCGTTGCGCCGCAGATCGAAGACGGCATTGGCGATCTCCGTCGTGCCGTCAGACTTTGGCGCGAGGCGGCTCCACGCCATGAGGCGGATGGCCTGGGCGCGCGCGAGGTTGCCGAACCAAAAGTCCTCCTGCACCTGCTTGTCGTGCATCTTCAGCAGCGCATCCGCCATCTTCTGCGGGCCTTTCGCTTCAAGAATGGCGAGCGCGAGGAAAGCGCGGCTCTCCTGCGTGAGCTTGTCCCGCTTGCCGTAGAGCGTCTCGTGATAGGCGGCCTCCGGCCGGCCGGCCACCGCCAGCACGTAGCACGCAAAGGCGCGCGGCGAGAGCTCCCATTGATCGTTCGTCTCGGCAGCGCCGCGCAGCTCCTTGCCGAGATAGTCCAGCAACCGGGTGTAGTCGCCTTCGGACATTTCGAAGCCGGCCTGCTTCGCCATCGTCAAGCCGTACGCGCCGTAGGCGCTGCCCCAGAAATCGGCCGCCGTCCCGCCCGGCCAATAGGCCAGGCCGCCATTGCCAGTCTGCATGGTGAACAGGCGCGCCACGGATTTTTCCACCGCGCGTTTAAACTGCTCATCGGTCTTGTTGATCTCCGGCAGCAGTTGGCGGAACTCGCGCAGCCCGAGCCACGGCAGCATCGAGGAAGTCGTCTGCTCCACGCAGCCATACGGATAGTGCAACAGTTCGTTCACGCCCTCGCGCAATTCGAAGATGCGCGAATTGGCGATGCTCACGCGCACGATGCCCTTGCCTTGCAGCAGCGCCGGATCGAGCCCGGCGAGCAGGTCCGCGTCGCCATCGGCGCGCGTCTGGCGAATCTCGCGCAGAAGCGGCGTGGGCCAGCTCACGTCAAAGCGGCTTTCCACCGCGTCCTTCGCGTTGGCACCGGCCATGTCCGCCGACCATTCCCAAACCGCTTCACCGGTCTCGACAAACTCCACAGGGAAATCCACTGCGACGGCGCCCTTCGCGGGCACCTGCACTTTCTTCTCCGTCTCGTCGGCCTTCACGGTGCCGTCGAATTTCACGCGCACCATCACTTCGCCGGCGGCACCGGTCGTGTTGTGCACGACGGCACGCGCCATCATCTTGTCGCCCACATTGGCAAAGCGCGGCGGCGACGGCTCCAGCATCAGCGGCTTGTTCACTTCAAAGGCCGACTCGCCATTGCCGTATTGGTCGCGCTTCGTCTGCGCCACGGCCATCACCCGGTAGCGCGTGAGCCCGTCCGGCGCGGTGATTTCGGTCGTCAGTTTTCCGTCCGGACCAGTCTTCAGCGTGGCGTTCCAGTAGGCCGTGCCGAGGAAGTTTCGCCGGACCGAGGCTTCACCGCCCTTGCCCGCGCCACCCACCATGTAGCCTTTGTTTTCAAAACTGCCGTCATTCGGATCTTCGTCCAGCAAGTGATCGAGCGTCACGCCCGTGGTCACATTCAGGCGCAGCATCTTGCTGAAAAACTCCAGCGGATCGGGCGTCTCGAAGCCGGTGAGGCTGAGCACGCCCTCGTCCGAGGCCCACAGCGTCACTTCCGCGCCCGAGACGGGCTTGCCCTCCACGTCGCGCACATCGCAGACCACCGCCAGCTTCTCGCCGGGCCGCACGGAATCGCGATCCGGCTTGAGGTTCACGTAGAGCTTGGCGTCGGGCCGCTTCACCGTGAGTTGCGTGTAGCCCACACGATATTCGGGGCTCTTGAATTTCTTCGGCGAATCCGCCGCGCCGCGGAAGACCATCACCGACACGAACACATTCGGCGCATCGAGTTCTTCAATCGGTACCTTCACCACCGGCGCATTGCCTTCGAGCTTCGTAAAGAAATGCCGGCGCACGTTCTCGCGCTCCACGGTCACCAGCGCGCGCCCGCCAATCGGCGTCTTCACGAGCACCGTGGCTTCTTCGCCTGGTTGATACTCCGGTTTGTCGGCGACCAATTCCACCTGGAAGCGGTTGCGATAATTCCATGCGAGCTGGTCTTTGCCGTACACATAGAACGTCGCCGTCGTGTTCACGGGCCGCCCGCCCGCGTCCTGCGCGGTGGCGCTGATGATGTAGAGGCCCGGCTTGCCGGCGGTGATCTCGGCCTTGTCCGCGCTTTCCACCGCCCACTTGCTGCCTTTCTGCGCGATCTTCGCGGTCTTCACCGGGATCTCGCTCGCCACGACGTAAGCGGGCTCGCTGCGGAAATTGTCGGCCTCGTCGGCATCCTCCACGCGGTTCGTCTGCCAATCCACGCGCGTCACTTTTACCGACGCATCCACCGGCTGCGGCTCGGGCGTGCCGTCCGGGCGGACGGCGATCACCTGGATGGGCATGGCGTCACCTTCGCGCACCACATCGGGGAGCCGCTTTACGCCGAGATAGAAGTCCGAGCTGTGCACCAGGAATTCCGAGCGCTCGGCGACGGTCTGCTGATTGATGTCCGTGATCTCCGCGACAAACTTCACCTGCCGCGGCTGCGGAAGCTTCGCGTTGTTGGGCACCGTGAACGTGGCCATCGCTGTGCCGTCCGCGATATCGGCCTTGTTCTGCGCCGAAAAGCGCGGCTCACCGCCCATCTTCTCCTGCAAACGCCAATCGTAGACGGCGTTCGTGAAATCAAAGTCCTCAAACCCTTCGGCGGTGAACCGCTGGTCGCTCGCGCGCACGCTCCACGAAAGCTGCGCCTTGGTCAGCGGCTGGCCCATGTAGTATTTCGCCCCGATTCCCATCTCGATGGGCGTGCCGAGCCGCGGATTCTTGATGTCCGCCAATTTCACCTCGAACGCATTGGGCTGATATTCCTGCACCGTGAAGCCGCAGGAAATCGGCGCCCACTCGGCGTCGTCCTCCTCGCTGAACAGCAGCGCGGCGCGGAAATAGCCGACCACTTCGTTCGGAAGCTGGATGTCCGCATCAAAAGAGCCGAAGCCCGAGAGGGTCACGGTTTGCTCCATCACCACACGTCCCCGCGGCCCCTGCACGTGCAGCGTGGCCTTCGCACCGGCCGGGATGTGCGGCTGGCCGGGTGTGTAGCTGCGCACGATGCCTTTGATGTGCGCCACTTCGCCGGGCCGATAGATGGGGCGATCCGTGAAGACCAGTCCCCGCTGCGAACCGCTATCCGCGAGGTCCTCGGAAACGATGTCCTCTTCCTCGCCGTAAACATTCACGCGGAAGCGGCTGAACTCCATCGCGTCGCGGCTTTCATAGTTGAGGGCGAGCTGATCGCCCGGCGCGGAGAGCACGAGCCACTTCGGCGCCGGGGCGCCTTCCTCGCCGTCCTTCGGCGCCTTTGGTTTCGGGAGGCGCGCGGTGCCGTCCGCACCCAGTTTCGCCTCCGCCACCACTTTACCCTCTTCCGAAAGCAGCTTCACCGTCGCACCCGGCACGGGCTCCGCGCTAGAGAGCGAGAAAGCCTGGAAGAAAAAGTCGCCGCTGTCCTTCCACACGAGGCCGAGGTCCGTCACCTGCACGAGCGCCTGCGCGCCCACGCGCTTCACATTCGGCGCCGCCTTGTCGCTCTGCTCGGCCGTCAGCAGCACCGTGCCCGTCTTGCCCGCGCCGAGAATCTCGTCCCAATTCAGAGCCACCATTTTCTTCTCATCCACCTTCGCATTCAGCACGAGGTCCCTGTGCCAGCCGACGGTACCGGGGAAAGTCTTCTCGTCGATGCGCTGGAGCCACTCGTCATTCTCGGGCCCCTCCTCACGATAGTATTTCTGGTAGGCCTCCAGGGCCTTCGTCACCTGCCCGGCCGGCACCACTTTCGCGGTGATGCGCACGTTCTTCACATTGATGCCGAGCAGATGAAACTCGCGCGTTCCCGCACGCTGCTGGTGCGTGGAGAATTCCTGGAAATAAATGCGCGCGGGCACCGGCGCGAAGCTCACTTTCTTCTCCACCGGCTTGCCGAGCGTCTGCGGCTCCTGCGCTTTCAGATCGCCCGAAAGCATGACGGTATAATCCTTCCCGAGTTCGAAATCGCCGCTGACCGTAATCACGTCGTCGCTCTCATAAATGTCCGCCGGCGTGCCGATTTTGAGGTGCCCGACTTCCGGCGAGACCTTCACGTATTTGGACGGATCCTTGCGCACCACTTTGCTGAGCGGCTTGGAAAATTTCACCACCGCCTGCTTGCCAGTGTAGACGAGATTGTTGCCCATCACGCTCACCACCTCGAAGCCTTTCACCTCGCCCACTTCCACGTTGTAAGGCTCCGTGAGCTTGGCGCCGCCGGCCGAGGGGAACCCCGCGCCGATGATCAACTTCCAGCCGGTGCCCGCAGGCAGCGGATTGACCGGCGAGACCACGAGCACGTTCTTCGATTTTCCACGCGCCATGGGCGGCGCGGCGTCCTCGTCATCTTCGCCCGCGCCGACTTTCGCTTTCTGCGCCGCAGGATCGCGATGCTCGCGGAAGGCCTCCTCCCAAGTGAGCCGCGTGCGATCGTCGAGCGAGCCCTCCGCCAAATACGGCGCCCCGGCTTTGTTGAGATCCACGGCTTCGATCTTCGCGTCCACTTTGGCCTTCGCCGCATTCTCGAACCAAATCTTTCCGGCCGCGGCGGCCGCGTCCACGTCGTCAGCGAAACAGAAAATGGCCTTCGGCATGCTGGTCGCGTTGTCCGTCGCCCAGTAGTCCACCATGCTCCAGCCCTTCACGCGGAAGGGCGCGGTGAAATAGCTTTCCTTCAGCGAGCCTTTCACGGCTTTGCCCGCCGCGTTCTTCACGCCACCGCGCAGCGCGACTTGGAACGTCGTGCCCATCGGCGGCGGCTCGGTGATCTGGTAGACGCCGCTCTGGGTGGACAGCCACACCCACGTGCCTTTCACGTCCGGCTTGATTTCCAGCGGGGCCTCCGCCGCGGCTTTGCCCACGGCGTCATCGGCCACCATCGGTTCTTCAAACCGCAATTCGAAGGCTGATCGCGGCGTTAATTGCCGGCCGTTGACGGTCTCCACGTTCATTGAAACTTGCCCGGGTGCAGCCACCACCGAGAGCGCCAGGACCAAAAGAGATGCAAACATTTTCATAACCCAAAAAGGAAGGTTGGAACTCTTACTACGAAACCACGCCCGCCCATCTTTCAGCATTTCCTGTCGAACGCCAGCACGACGATGGGTGTTTTTCCTCCACCTTTTGGCCGAGGGGGCGCTCCTCCGCACTGGATTTGTCCGATCCAAACCGCTATCAGCGCAGGCCCATGCCTCTCCTCATTAAAAACGGGCGCATTATCACCGCCGATTCGGACTCTGTCGGAGACATCTATTGCGAAGGAGAAACGATCACCCAGATCGGAAGGGACCTCGCGGCGAAGCCGGGCACGGAAATGATCGATGCGAGTGGAAAGCTCGTGTTTCCGGGGTTCATCGACCCGCACACGCACATCTATCTGCCCTTCATGGGCACGCAGTCCAAGGATGACTACACGACGGGCACCAAGGCGGCACTGGTGGGCGGGACCACGACGATTTTCGAAATGGTCTGTCCGGCGCGCACGATGTCCGCCGCCGACGGCTATGCCACGTGGCGCGAGCAGGCCGAAGGGCGGGCGGCGTGCGACTACGCGTTTCACATGGGCGTGACGAAATTTGATGACACCAGCGCCGCGCAGCTCCGGGAGATCGTGAAGGGCGGCACGGCGAGCTTCAAAGTGTTCCTCGCCTACAAAGGCGCCTTTGGCGTGGATGATGTGGAGTTGTATCGCACGCTGAAGCTGGCGCGCGAATTGGGCGTCATTGTGACGGCGCATTGCGAGAACGAGACGCTCGTCGCCGAGCGGCAGCGGGAGTTGCTCGCGGTGGGCATCACCGGGCCCGAAGGCCACTACCAGAGCCGCCCGCCGCGCGTGGAAGCGGAGGGCGTGCATCATCTGTGCACGTTTGCCGAGTTGACCGGCGCGCATGTGTATTGCGTGCACACGAGCTGTGAGGAATCGCTCAGCGCGGCAGTGGCGGCGAAGCAACGCGGGGTGTGCGTGTGGGTGGAGACGCTCATTCAATATTTGCTGCTGGATAAGACGTATGCCGAGCGCGGCGGGTTTGAGGGCGCGAAGTATGTGATGTCGCCGCCGCTGCGCGATGCGCGCAACCAGACGACGATGTGGCGCGGGCTCATGACGGGGCTCGTGAGTACGGTGGCCACGGATCATGCGCCCTTCGATTTCGCCGGGCAGAAGCCGATGGGCAAAGAGGACTTCACCAAGATTCCGAACGGCATCCCGGCGATCGAGGATCGCGTGAATCTGCTGTACACGCATGGCGTGAAGCGCGGGCGCCTCGATCTGCAGACGTTCGTGTCGGTCGCGAGTACGAATGCGGCGAAGATTTTTGGGCTCTTTCCGCGCAAGGGCACCATCGCGGTGGGGAGCGATGCGGACCTGGTGATTTACGATCCGGATTATCGCGGGAAACTTTCGGCGAAAACGCAGATCCAGAATATCGACTATAACGCGTTTGAGGGTTGGGAGATTGAGGGGCGGCCCCACCTGGTCACCGTGCGCGGAGAGGTGGCGGTGAGGGACGGAAAGTTTGTGGGGACCGTGGGGCGGGGGCGCTTTTTGCAGCGACCGGCGACGCATGGGTAAGCGCCCCTGCCGGGGCTTGGGCCTTCTCTTTCGGCTACTAATCTCTGCCCGGCCCATCCGGGCCTCGAAGGCAGGCTCGACGCAGAGCGTCGAGCCACCAAGCTACGCGAAAATGGCGCTGACGGGGTGGGCTTTGACCAGCTCGCGGGGCTGATTGAGGTGATTGTAGACGATGGTGTCGGGATCGATGCCGAAGCCGTGATAAATGCTGGCGAGGAGCTCGATGGGGTGGACGGCGTCGCTCTTCGGGCTGGCGCCGGTGGCGTCACTCTCGCCGTGGACGTAGCCGCGCTTGATGCCGGCGCCGGCGCAGACGGCGGTGTAGCAATAGGGCCAGTGGTCGCGGCCATCGGCGCTATTGCTGTTGCCGCTGGTGCTCACGCCTTTCTCGGGCGAGCGGCCAAATTCGCCGAGCGCAACGACCATCGTTTCCGCAAGGAGGCCGCGGGAATCGAGGTCCTCGATGAAATTAGCAAAGGCCTGGTCGAACATCGGAGCGGCCTGCTTTTTCATGCGGTCGGTGAGGCCGGCATGCATGTCCCAGGAATGGTTGTCGCTATTCGCGACCTTGGGCCAAATCACTTCCACCACGCGCGTGCCGGCTTCGACGAGGCGGCGGGCGAGCAGCAGCGACTGGCCGAACGTGTTCATGCCATAGCGCTCGCGCAGCTTGTCATCCTCGCGGTCGAGCTCGAAGGCCTCGCGCGCCTTGCCATTGGTGATGAGGTTCAGCGCCTTATCGTAATATTCGTCGAGGTTGTAGTTCGCGACCGCCTTGTCGATTTCCGGCATCGCTTCCTCGATGGACGTCCGCAGGCGGGCGCGGCGCTGGAGCCGCTGGGCAAAGACATCCGGACGCAATTTCAGATCGTCCACTTTCACCCGGTTCATCTTCGCCATGTCCATGTCGTCGCCATCGGGGAAAAGCGTGTAGGGATCGAAGCCTTTGCCGAGGAAGCCGGCGGTGCCGCCTTTGCCGACGACGTTCGATTCCTGGAGCGGGCGCGGGAGCATCACGAACGGGAGCACGGGCTCGGTGGGCGGTTTGAGCCGGATGATGTTGCTGCCGAAATTCGGAAAATCTTTCGGGCTCGGCGGCTCGAGCTGGCCGGACGGCGAGACTTTGTCTGTCGTGTAGCCGGTCATGAGCTGGTAGATGGCCGCGGTATGATTGAAGAGCCCATTGGGCGTGTAGCTCATCGAGCGGATCATCGTGAGCTTGTCGTTCATCTTCGCGAGATTGGGCAGCACCTCGGTGAAATGGACGCCGGGAATTTTGGTGGGGATGTCCTTGAAGGGGCTCCGCATTTTATCCGGGAGATTTTCCTTCGGGTCCCACATATCGAGGTGGGAGGGGCCGCCCTGGAGGTAGACCATGATGACGCTCTTCGCCTTGCCCCACCCGGGACCGCCAGAGCCGGCGGCGCGAGCTTTGAGCGAAAGCATGGAGCCCAGCGTGAGGCCGAGGATGGCGCTGCCGCCGAAGCGCAGGAGGTCGCGGCGGGTCGTGCCGAGATGAGAATCGCACAGGTCGCGGCCGGGTTGTCCAGGGATGCGGATCATGATCGTGGAAGGTTCTGGTAGGAGAAGCGGGCGGAGGACGGCATCTTAGGGGGTGTTCTGTGGTTTTGGAAGATCAGGGGTAGATGCTGCCTTTTGCTGACTTTTTTCGCATCTTTTCAGCGAGGGAAGCGAAGGGCCAAAATGGCGCTCAGCGCCTTACCTGACCTGCGGTGGCAGCCATCTCCCTCATGTTTGGGAATTGTATAATCGCAAGGCTTTGGAGGCCAGAAAATAGGGCCTATAGGCCTCATCAGCCCTATAAGGCCTATGTTTAGTGGCCTTTGAAATCGCGGCCGCGTTTGTTGAGGAAGTAGCGTTTGACGAACATGGGGGTGAGGGCGGCGGCGGTCATGACGCCGAAGACGAGCCAGCCGGGGATGACGCGGGCGCGATCTTTTTCCAGGGCGGCGAGGCCTTCGTGGACGACTTGGGCGGCGCTGACTTTCATGATGGGTGGGGCGATCTGGGGCTGGTCAGCGCCGGGGCGCTCGGCGAGATCGAAGAACTCGGTGTCCACGGGGCCGGGGCACAGGGCGAGGACGCTGACACCGGTGCCGCGCAATTCGGCACGCAGCGCTTCGCTGAAGCTGGTGACGTAGGCTTTCGTGGCGGCGTAGACGGCCATGTGCGGCAATGGCAGGAGGCTGACGATGGAGGAGACGTTCAGGATCGCACCGCGTCCCTGCGCCACGAGGTCTTTGACGAAGGCGTGGGTGAGGCGCGTGAGGGCGGCCATGTTCACGTCGAGCATCGCGCGGACGCGGGGCCACTCGCTGTCTTCAAACAAGCCGTGATCTCCAAGGCCGGCGTTGTTGATGAGGACATTGACCCGCACGCCCAGGGCGCGCACTTCGCCGAGAAAACGGGCGGCGTCGGTTTCGCTGGCGAGGTCGACGGCCAGGCAATGGACGTCCAATCCGCTGCGGGCGATTTCGTCTTTCAGAGCCTGCAAGCGGTCCATGCGCCGGGCGGCGAGAATGAGGCAGCGCACGCGCGGGGCGAGCTGGCGGGCAAACTCCATGCCCAGTCCCGAGGAGGCGCCGGTGATGAGCACCGTGGATTGATCGAGCAGCGACATGGCGGGGAGAATTCCGCGCGGGGCGCGAAAGGTCCAACACGGAATTTGGCGGGCGCGCGAGCAGGGCCTGAGAGGTCCAAGGGACGCGAGGATCCGAGAGCGGGCCGACGTTTCACACTTTTTCGCACGCCAAAGATCAGGGACGCCGACGGCGCGGCGTCCCTACCTTGCTCTATTCGCCGGGGAAGCGTTTGGAGTTCAGAACGCGGAAGCGGTAGTAGCGCTCGAGGTCCAGGGCTTTGTCGTTGGCGGCGTCGTAGCCGGCGAGCGCGGGATCATTCGGGTCGATGAAACGCTCCACCATGGTGGAACCGCGGTAATCGCCCATCACGCGGTCCGCCGATTCGTCAAAAGTGTCCCAGGCATCGTCCTTGGTGGACGGGTTTTTAGCGATCGATTGCCCCCAGGCGTGGACGGTGAACACGTTCGATTTGGTGGTCAGCCGCGGATAAATCTGCGCGTAGGCGCGCTCGCGCTGGTTATCGCCCGTGATGTTGTGAGCCTCCCAGTAATTGCGGCGGTTGGAACCGGCGGTGAAGTCCGTGGTATACAGATCAAGTTCGCAAATCTGCGTCGGCGAGCGGAAATAGCCATTGGCGTCGAGATACGGGTTGACCACTTTGTTGAGGATCCCAGGAATATCGAGGTCGAAGCGGAAGACATCGGTCCGCTCCAGCGGCTTTTCATGATGGCCGGACTCGAAGGCGGTGGTCGGAAGCGCCATTTGTTTCATGCCCGTGAGCACAGAAATAAGGCCGGTATCGCGCTGGAGATAATTGCGCGCGCCGACCTTCACATAACCGAAAGGCGCGATGCGCGTGTTCAAGTTGATGCGGCCCGAGTACGAGAGCGGCTCGCTGATGGCGTAGGGCTCGACCACGGGCATCTGGAAAAGATCGAGCAGGTAGTGATCGGGCGGGCTGGAGGCGCCGTAGTGCAAGTTGGAAACCGGCGGACTGAAAAGCAGGGTTTCAAACGGCCGGTTCCGCAGCACGCCGCTCGGCAGGGAGCCGAACATGATCGCCGAGGGAATCATGCGGTTGGGAGAGAAAAAGCTTTCGCCCACCTCCTCGTAACCGCCGCCGCCGCGGAAATAGGGAATGCCACCGCCGCCGGCAGGGTCGTCCGTCAAGTTGAGACGGGTGTTTCCCTCGTCGGGCTTGTTGATGAACGGGCCATCGGTTTGCTTGGAGAGGCCGCGGTCATAGTCGCCCGTGACCGTGGGATCGCCGGGCGACAAACTGCCATTGGCGGCCACGGCCACCTTGGGTTTTTTGTCGCCTCGCGGCGTCGCCCCGGCGGAAAGTGTGGCGTAGACGTTGCTGCCGCCATTGGCGCCGGTGAAAGTGGGCGCGCCGGCACCAGACCAAACGTCGCCGTGGCCGAGACGGAAATTATGCACGCGCATCTTGGTCGAACTGTAGTCGGTCATCGTGCCGCTGGTGGCGAACATGTCGGACGTGACGATATAATTGCCGGCGATCAACCGGTAGTCCCCCTTGGCGAAGCCGCAGGGCTCCATGGTCCGGACCACGTCGCCGGCCGTGATCATATTCAGAGCTTCCGTGGCTCCGGTGCTGGTGGGAATCCGCTTTTGGAAAGGGCTCGCGCCATCGCCCGAGGGATAGGGGAGGTCCGCGGGCGGGAACTTCACGTAGAGCCTTTGGACGACGTCCCCCTCTACGGGATCGGGCGGCGGGTGCTGGGCATCCGTCACTCCCAGGCTGAGAATTTCGATCTTAAAAGTGCCGCCATTGAAATGAAAACTCGAGGCGCCATTGCGCGGCAACAGGAAACGGACCGAGTAGAACGGATATCTCGAATAGCGCTCCTTGGGCGTGCTGCCGCTCTTGGAAAAGGTTTTGACCTGACGGCCGCCACCGGCACCGGCGGCAATGCCGTTGTCGTGGAGGAATTGGTTGGTGAAACCACGGGTGGGCATGAAGAAACGCCCGTAGGCGGCGCGCCAAGTGTCCACCTCGACAAAGTTCACCAGGCCCACGCCCGGAGCAATGTTGAGCTGCTTGGTTCCACCGCCAACGTTGACGCTGAACGGCTTGGGAAAGCCGCCTTCATCTTCTTCCGCGATGCGGAGCCCGTACCCTTCGGACAGGGCCGGGTAGCCCGGGCTCACAGTGAACATTTCCGGCAACAAAACACAGCGCACCGGCACATTCGCCTGCAAATCTGACGGGCTGAGGATCGGCTCGCCATCCAGGGAAGAGGCATCCGCGTAGAACATCAGCCCCAGTTCCCCGATGGTCACACACCGACCAAAACCTTTGATACCGCCGACCCCGCCGAGGCGGACCGTGGGCATGACCTGCCC
>FTCB01000749.1_pt1 | contig 25467 bp, 15 predicted proteins | sample 1639431 | NCBI WGS metagenome assembly FTCB01 (sample SAMEA3914864, study PRJEB12502) | metagenome | biome: forest; material: soil | place: USA | collected 2012-03-12 | depth 0.3 m
ATGACCAGCCGGGCGACAAGGAACATCCTTTCGCGACGGTCCAGCGCGCGCAGGAGGCCGCGGCTCCGGGCGACACGGTGATGATTCGCGGCGGGACTTACGTGATGCGCGAGGACCAGATCGCCAAACGGACGGGCCTCTATGCGTATGTGACGTTCCTCGACAAGAGCGGTCGCGCCGATGCGCCGATTCACTATTCCGCGTTTCCGGGCGAGCAGCCGATCTTCGATTTCTCCAATGTGAAGCCCGCGGGGCATCGCATAGCGGCGTTTTACGTGCCGGGCTCGTGGGTGCATCTCCAGGGGCTGGAGGTGCGTGGCGTGCAGGTCACGATCAAGACGCACACGCAATCGATCTGCTTCTACAATGACGGCAGCCACAATGTGTATGGGCAGCTCCGCATGCACGATGGGCAGGCCATCGGCATCTACAGCGTGAAAGGTTCGGATAATCTCTTCCTGAATTGCGATGCGTATCAAAATCACGACTTCACGTCAGAAGATGGCAAGGGCGGCAACGTGGACGGCTTCGGCTGCCATCCGGTGAAAGGCGCGACCGGCAACGTGTTTCGCAGCTGCCGCGCCTGGCTCAATAGCGACGATGGCTTTGACTGCATCACGTCGAGCGAGGGCGTGACGTTTGAGAATTGCTGGGCGTTCCGGAATGGCCTCGATGCGGACGGCAAGCGGCTGGCGGATGGCAATGGTTTCAAGGCCGGCGGCTACGGGACGCTGCCCGCGGAGCGCCTGCCTAAGCCCATTCCACGTCATGTCGTGCGCTTTTGTCTCGCTGTGGGAAACCGGGGCAGCGGCTTTTACGGAAATCATCATCCGGGTGGCGACGATTGGGTGAACAACACGGCGTACCACAATGGAGTGAACTTCAATATGCTGGGAAGGCTGATGGACAATCGCACCGACATTCCCGGGCAAGGCCACAAGCTGCGAAACAATCTCGGCTACAAGGGCGGACGTGAACTGGCGAATCTCGACGCCGCAAAAAGTGATTCGGCGAACAATGCCTGGGATCTCGGCCTGAAGATCACCGATGCGGATTTCCAGAGCCTCGATGAATCGCAGCTCACCGCGCCGCGGAAGGCGGATGGAAGTTTGCCGGATATTGCGTTTATGCATTTGGCGAAGGGGAGTGGGTTCATCGATCGCGGGGAATCAACGGGTGCAAAGTTTCAGGGCAAGGCGCCGGATCTCGGAGCGTTTGAGACGGAGGAGTGAATAGGTAACCGTCTGCAAGCTTCCGCTTGCAGCTACGTGGTTTCCAGCCGGCTCCACCATTGGTGGAAAAGGCGTTCCTCCACCTCAAAGGGATCTTCCACGAGCATGGCTTCACGCATGTTGATGGCATACATGGCGAAGGAGAGCGGGGGGACGGTGGGGACGGAGCGCAGGCGGAGCGGGCGCGACTGCTGGGCCTGCACGAAGGCCAGCGCGCCATCGATATCGAGAAAGGTGGCGAGCGTGTCGCGGCGCGCTTCGCGGAGCAGCACGTGATTCGGCTCGTGGCGCTGAAGGACGTTGAAGATCACCTCGGCGCTCCAGCTCAGTTTGCGCACGCTCTTCTGCTCACCGAAGTAGTTGCGGTAAACCATCAGTCCGGTCTGCGCGGCGTTGCGGAAATGGTACTTGAGCATGTCGGAGTGCGAGAGGGCTTCGTGCAATGTGCTCTCGAATCCGTCGGGGGAAATCAGGCCGGGAAGTTCCTCCTCGGTGAAATGCTGGGTGGCCGTGACGGTCAGGACAAAGCCGTAATCATGGGGCGTCGCCACGGCATTGCCGCCCCGCAATCGGCTCAGCCTCCAGGCGACGACACGCGCCAGGGCGTCATTGGCGGCGCGGCCGATCAGGGAGTGGAAAAAGTAATGGCGGGCGACGGCGGCGGTGGAGCGGCGGGCCTGGGCCCGCATGGCCCGGGAGCGGCGCGCTTTTGGGGCAATGGACTCGGGCAGCGAATCGCGCGTGGGATCTTCGAGCAACTCCTCCACGAGCAGAAAATCGGCCGTGGGGATTTCGCTCACGACGTGCTGGGCGGCATGCAGCCTCCAAATCACCTCGGCATTATTCACGCCGCAATCGAGGCGGGAGACGATCCATTCCTTCATGGCCTCGGGCTCTGCCTTCGCCTCGAGCTTCGCGCGCAGGCCGGCGCGGAAGTCGGCGATTTCGCGGCAAACGCGATTGCTGAGCGGGAACTTATTGGCATTCCAGCGAGGAACCGTGGGCCGCTCTCCGTCAGCGCGCGAAACCCACGCTTCCATTTGCGTCACTTTGTCCAGGCGCACGGCGCGGCCCGCGAGGATGAAGATGTCGCCAATGGAGAGCTGGCGGATGAAATCCTCCTCCACGCTTCCGAGGGTATGCGTGTGCAGGCGTACGCGGACCTGGCCAACGTTGGGAATGACGCCCACATTTTGCAGGAATTCGCGCCGGACGCGGTTGTCGCGCACGTGAAAGCCATCCTCTTCCAGGATGATTTTTCCGAAAGTATCGGTGTATTGCGCGCGCAGCGATTCGCCGCCGCCGGCGAGGTAATCGAGCACATCGTTGAAATCGGACTCCGTGAGATCGCGATAAGGGAAGGCGCGGCGGACGAGCGCGAATGCGCCGGAGCGCGTCCAATGGTGCGTGCAGCCCATCGAAACCAGATGCTGCGCGAGGATATCGAGCGGCGCGCGCGGAATGCGGACGTCGTCGAGTTGGCGTTTGCGCGCCAGCAGCACCGTGGCACAGGACTCGATGAGGTCTCCGGCATTGGTGGCCATGAGCACGCCGTGGGAGACGGTGTGGATATTGTGACCCGCGCGACCTGCGCGCTGAAGGGCCTTCGACACACCCTTGGGCGTGGACATCATCACCACGAGATCGACGCTGCCGATATCGATGCCCATTTCCAGGCTGGTCGAGCAAACCACGGCACGGAGCTCGCCGCGCTTGAGCCGGTCCTCCACATCCCGCCGCACCTCGCGCTCGAGGCTGGCATGGTGGCACTCGATAGCGTCCGCCAATTCCGGGAGATTGGTTCGCAGCCAAAAGGTGATGCCCTCGGCGCCGCTGCGGGTGTTACAGAAGACGAGGGTCGTGCGGTTCTTTTCGATGAGATGCGTGAGCTCGCGCACCATCTTTTCACCCGAGAACCCGGCGGCGGGATACGGCTCTTTGCGCAGCGGCGTGTGCACGCGGAGCTCGATGCGTTTATCGGATGCGGCATCGACGATCTCACACGCGCCGTGGGTGCCGGTGAGAAAGCGTGCCACTTCGGGGAGCGGGGCGACGGTAGCCGAAAGACCGATGCGCTGAAGCCCGGGCGCCATGTCGGCGAGACGTTCCACACTCAGCGAAAGATGCGCGCCGCGTTTGTTCTCTGCGAGGGCGTGGATCTCATCGACGATCAGCCAGCGCACGGTGCTGAGCAGCGGCAGCCATTTCGGCTGCGAGAGGAGCAGGCACAGGCTTTCGGGTGTGGTGAGAAGGATATGCGGGGGCTTGGTGTATTGCCGGGTGCGTTCGGTCGCCGTGGTGTCGCCGCTGCGCAATTCGACGCGGATGGGCGGAGTCGTTCCGGGAAAAAGTTCGCCGAGTGGCTGGGCGAGGTTCTTTTCCAGGTCGTAGCTCAGCGCGCGCAGCGGTGAGACGTAGAGGCACTGAATGCTCTGGCTCAATTCGCCGCGCGCGTGCTCGGCCACGAGCGCATCGAGCACGCCGAGAAAGGCGGCGAAGGTTTTGCCGGTGCCGGTGGGCGAGGCGAGCAGCACGTTTTTCCCGGCGGCAAAGAGCGGCCAGGTGCGCGCCTGCGCAGGCGTGGGCTGGCCGTAGCGGCGGCGGAACCAATCGAAGACAACGCTGGGAGCGGAGCCGGACACGCCGGGGATTCGTGTTGAAGGAGGGAATGGATGCAAGTTTTGAGTCTGCGGAGGGCGCGGCACCTGCTTGACCCCATCACCGGGGGAAAGTACCCCGATGACGATGACCGACGACGCACCGCGACTTTCGAGTGACCCAGCTGCCAGCCCATTCAAGCTGGTGATCGATCCTGCGCTGAGGGCAAAGCTGCACCGGGCGCTGCTTGAGTTAATCGACAACCACGATCAGGAGCTTGCCAAGCACGCGGCGGATGGATTTTTGGAGTTGGAGAGCTGCAAGGAATACGTGGAGCTTTTCGCGCGCTATTTGCGCGAGACCATGGGCACGCGCGAAGGGGTTGCGTTTTTGCTGCACGCGTGTGGCTTTGATATCCCCGGGGAGTTGGTGGACATGAATCGGCAGACGCGCTGGAAGGTGCAGCGGTAGTTTTTTTAGGCGACGAGCTTGAGGTTCGGATCCAGTTCGCATTCCAGCGTGCTGGTTTGTCCAGCCGCGAAGCGGAGCGCGGCGACGGAGCCGATCATCGCGGCGTTGTCGGTGCACAGCGCGGGCTCGGCGAGGAGCAGCTCCAGGCCGGTGCCGGCGCAGGCTTCGCGCAGCTTTGCGCGAAGGCGGCCATTGCAACTCACGCCTCCGCTCACGGCGAGCGTGCGGCGGCCCGTGGTGCGGGCGGCGCGCAGTGATTTGCTCACGAGCACGTCCACCACAGCATCCTGAAAGGACGCGCAGATATCGGAGAGCGGGAGCGTGCCGAGCTTGGGCAGCAGATAGCGCACGCTGGTTTTGAGACCGCTGAAGCTGAAAGCGAAATCCTCGCTGTGGAGCATGGAGCGGGGGAAATCGAAGGCGGTGGGATTGCCGCCGCGCGCTGCCTTTTCCACATTGGGGCCGCCGGGGTAGGGGAGGCCGAGGAGTTTGCCGACCTTGTCGAAAGCCTCGCCAGCGGCGTCGTCCACCGTGCCGCCGAGGAGACGGTAATGGCCCACGCTCTCGATATCGACGAGCAGCGTATGGCCGCCGCTCACCACCAAGCCGATGGCCGGGCGCACGCCGCCCTGGCCGAAAAAGGGCGAGAGCAGGTGGCCTTCGATGTGGTTGATGCCGATGAAAGGGCGGTCGTAGGCGACGGCGAGTCCCTTGGCGGCGCTGAGGCCAATCATCAGTGAACTCGCGAGGCCGGGGCCGCGGGTGGCGGCGAAGGCGCTGATGTCGGCAAGGCGGACTTTGGCGTGCGCGAGAGCGGAATCGATTACGGGGCGCAGCGCGCGAAGGTGATTGCGCGAGGCGACCTCGGGGACGACGCCGCCGGTGGCGGCGTGGAGATCGATTTGCGAGGCGACTTCGGCGGCGAGCAGCTCATCCCCGCGCAGGATGGCGCAGGCGGTTTCGTCGCACGAGGTTTCGAGTGCGAGGATGAGAGCGTCGTGGTTGGCGGCAGGCGTGGGCACGAGTGAGAGTCACGAGTGGCGCGGGGTGGCGGGGATGGCTAGGAAAAGTTTTGCGGAGGTAGAGATGGCGTGCTGTCGCTGTCCCTGGTCGTCGCAAGAGACGTGCGATGCTCCCTCTACTCATTCCCGCCCAAGATCAGGGACGGCAGCGGCGTGCCGTCCCTACCTTTGGTAGTGGCGCTATTGCGCCGCGGCCGGCTTGGCGGTGGCGGGTTTGAAGTCGAGGTTTTTGGAGATGTCTTCGGGCTTCATGGCTACGGGGGCGCCGGTGGCGGGGACGTCGACTTTAGCGGTCCAGAGGATGCCGTTGATCACGGCGCGGCGCTGGCTTTCGACGAGCCAGTTTTTGTGAAGGTCGCAGCCGGTGAAGGCGAAGCTGCGTCCGCCGTTCGGGCGCTCGTAAGACCAGCCGATGGTCTCGGCACGGCCGGCAGCGGCCTTGGCGTCGGCGGTGGTGCGGGCTTTGTCGGGGACTTTGCCCGTGAGTAGCGGCTTGGCGCCGGGGGCGAAATGAAGATTGAAGAGCCAGCCGTCGCCCGGGGCGGCGAAAGCGGTGACACCGCGGGTGGCGGGATGCTCGGGGAAATCGGCAAAGCTCATATCCCAGTGGCCGCGGCTGCCGATGTCTTTCGTCCACACGCCGCCGAGCCAGGATTTGAGCTCATCGGCATTCGTTTCCGGCACGTCCACGGATTGGTGCAGCATCACGAAGCCGGTGCCGGCGTCCATGAGGGCCTTCATTTTTGCCCAACGGGCGGGTTCGAGGAAGGGGAGCTTGGGGCCGCCGTCGGCGTAGATGACGATGGTCTTGGCGCCCTCGAGGATGTGCTCATTCTGCGGCCAGCCTTCCGCGGCCATTACCGGCCAGACGCCGGGCGTTTGCTTGAGCCAATCCATCATGAGCGAGCAGCCGGCGAAGTATTCGTGCTGGCCGGCCTTGTTGCTCACGCTGCCGGCGATGAGGACGATTTTGGCAAGCTTGGGGTCGGGCGAGTCCTGCTCCAGGGGGACTTTCTTTTGTTCGTCGGTGAGACCGGCGAAGGCGGTGGTGGTGGAAAGGAGGCAGGTGAGGAGAAAGGATTTCATGAAGGGTGCGATGGATTATCCACAGAGGAAGGGCGGAATAGGGGGATTTTGGACAAGAAATTTTGGGGAGATAGGGCCGATAGGCCAAATAGGCCCAATGGGGCGAATTTTGGGAGCGTGAGGGTGTTTGGGTTTTCTGGGGTAGAGGCTGACTTTTGCCGACTTTTTTCGCGTTTTTTTGAGGAGGAGGAAAAGAGCCAGAATGGCGCTGGGTGGACGCGTAATTTTGCAATCCAAAACCATAAGGGGCACCTCTTCATTTTCCAGTCTTCGTATTATCGCACTCTGATGCCGGCTTTGGAAGCTTTTGATGGAACCCTTTCAGGGTTCATCCCGTGGTTGGACATTCCCAGGGTAGGCCCTCGGCAGGCTCGGGCCAACCCTGGGCTGATTGATGGAATCCCTTTGGGATTCCCGGACACTTGGACGTGCTTCTCAATGGATGTTGTGAGGCCGGTGGCGCGGAAGAATGGCGGCGGCGGAATTTTGTTTTGCGCGGGGTGGGGGGCGCCCGATTGTGTGGGCGACTCATGCCACGCATCCCGGAGGAGATTATCGAGCAAATTGCCGCAGCGAACGATATCGTTGAGGTGGTAGGGTCGTACGTGCGGTTGCAGCGGGCGGGGGCGACGTACAAGGGGCTGTGCCCGTTTCACACGGAGCGGACGCCGTCGTTCACGGTGAACCCGCAGCGGCAGATGTACAAGTGCTTTGGATGCCAGGCGGGGGGCTCGGTGATTCGGTTTGTGATGGAGTTTGAGCACACCGACTTTTTGTCGGCGGTGCGCAAGCTGGCGCAGCGGGCGAACATCACGATTCCCGAGGCGGAGATGAGCGCGGAGGATTATGCGCGCGCCGGGCTGCGGGGCCGGCTGCTGGCCATGCACCAGGAGGCGGCGGGATTTTTTCACACGCAGCTCATGCGGGCGCCAACGGCGGATGGGGCGCGCGATTATTTGAAAAAGCGCGGGCTGTCAGCGGAGGTGGCGAAGTCGTGGAAGATCGGTTTTGCGCCGGACACCTGGGACGGACTGCTGAGCCATTTGCAGGAGCGCGGGTTCAAGCCGGAGGAACTTACGGCGAGCGGGCTGTTTTCGAAAAAAGAGGATACGGGGCGGCTCTTCGATCGGTTCCGCGGGCGGGTGATGTTTCCGATCTGCAATGAGTCGGGCGAAGTGATCGCATTCAGCGGGCGTGTGCTGTTTGCGGAGCAGAGTCCGGCGAAGTACGTGAATTCGCCGGAGACGATGCTCTTCATCAAAGGCGCGGTGCTGTTCGGTCTGCACAAGAGCAAGCGCGCACTGCTGGAAAAAAAGCAGGCGATTGTGTGCGAGGGGCAGATCGATCTCATCACGGCCTTCGAGGCGGGCGTGCAGAATGTGATCGCGCCGCAGGGCACGGCGTTTACGCCGCGGCAGGCGAAGATTTTGAAACGCTATGTGGAGGAGGTGGCGTTGTGTTTCGACGCTGATGCCGCAGGCGAGAAAGCGGCGGAGCGTTCGCTGCCTTTTCTGCTCGGCGAGAGCCTGCTGGTGCGCTGCGTGGAGATGCCGCCGGGCGAAGATCCCGATTCGTTGATCCGCACGGCGGGTGCGGAGGCATTTATCGCGCGCGTGAAGGAGGCCAAGGATTTCTTTGATTTTCAGATCGAGCGCTACACGCGCAAGGCGGACTTCAATACGCCGCGCGGGAAGGTGGCGGCGACGCGGAGGCTCGCGGAATTCATCAGCCGCATTCCCGATGCCGTGACGCGCGAAGCGGTGCTGAACAATGCGGCGATGCGGTTGCGCGTGGAGCCGGCGCAATTGCGCGGCCTGTTGAAAAAGCCGGAGGAACTGCGGCGTGACGATGAGGATGCGGTGCTGGATGCGAAGGCGATGGAGCCGATCCAGATGGATAAGACTCAGGAGATGATGGCGCGGCTGGCGATGCGGAATCCGGTGGCGCGGGCGTGGCTTCAATCGCGGAGCTCACCGCGGATTCTCGATGACGGCAGCCCGGGCGCGGCGTTGTTGATCAAAGTGCTGGAGGCGGAGTTTCGCGCGGATGATCCGGCGTCGCTGGCGGCGTGGCTGAGCTCGCTGGAGCGCGAGGAGGAGGCGGCGCTGTCCACGGTGCTCGCCACGGAACCGCCGGCGGACGGGAAAGAGTGTGCGGAGGATTACTGGCACGAGATGGAGCGGCGGGAGATCCATCGGCGGGTGTCGGAGCAAACGGCCATCAGCCGGCAGCCGGGGCTGTCGATCGAGGAGCATGCGCGCATCCACCAGCGATTGCGGGATCTGGCGAAGGAACTGGCGGCGGTGCCGCCGCGGCGGCGGCCGATTGCGGATTGAGCCATGGACCACGGCTATGCTGCCTCCATCTGCGCTATCTGAGGTTATTGTTACCGCGGATTACACAGATGGCGCAGATAACACAGATGGATGGGAACCGAGAAAGCGCTGGTGTGGTGGCGATGAAACGCGCCATGCTGGTGGCGTCCCGCATGAGAAAGATTCTTCTCCGTAGTGCGTTCGTAATTTTATCCTTTCTTTTTTCGGCTCCGTCCGGCGCTTGCCTGAATGATTATGTGACCAATGAAAAAGTGGGGGCGCAATCGCGCGACATTGCCCGACAACTGACGGAGGTCTCGCTGGTGGAGCCGTGGGATGTTCGGGCGAAGCGGTTGCAAAAGGAAATGGAGCAGGGTGGGGATTACGAGGTGCAAAACGATTTTGCCAACGCGCTCATTCACACGGGCGAGGCGGAGAAAGCGATTCCTGTGTTGCAAGCGATCGAGAAATCGCATCCGGGCCTTTACCGCACGGCGAGCAATCTTGGAACGGCGTATGAGCTGGCGGGCGATCCGGTGCAGGCGCTGGAGTGGATTCGGAAGGGCATCGAACGCGATCCGGCTTCTCATAATGGATCAGAATGGATCCACGTGCGGATTTTGGAGGGGAAAGTAGCGCATGCCAAGGAGCCGGAGTGGCAGCCGGAAGGTTCCATTCTCGGTTTGGATTTTGGGAATGGGCCGGCTTTGACGCTTTTTTCGGATCTGCCCAAGGGGAATGCGGGGAAACCGCTGACACTCGAGGAGGTGGAAGAAGGGCTGAGGTATCAACTGCACGAGCGGCTGCAATTTGTGACGCCACCGAATGCGCTGGTGGCTTCGCTGCTGGTCGACTTTGGGGATGTAGTGGGGGCGAACCATCACAACATTGGCGTCGCGGTGGAACTGTACCAGATGGCGAAGGGATATGATGGAGTTAAAACGGGGAAGCTTAGAGATACGATCAGCGCGCGTTGGGAATTGGCTTGGAATGCGAATCGACAACGGAAGTTTTTCCCGACCACCTGGCAGGATTGGGTGCTATGGGCGGGGATAGGAGGTGCCGTGCTTGCGTGGGTCATTTCGGCGTTGCGGCGGAGGAGGCGGGAGCGGGCGCGATGGGGGATGGCGTAGCGGCTAGGTGGAGCGTTCTGTCTGCAAATCACGCGGGGGGCCGCGTGAGCCATATTGAGGGCGCGTTCGCCGCGGGAGTTGGAGTCAATTTCTGCGGCCTCCCGGTCGCAGCTACGAGCTAATGGCGGGACCTAATCTGGACTGCGGCGGCGTGACGTGCCGTGAAGGGACAGACCGAAGGTTCAGCAGTTGTCGCATCGGTCGGAGGAACTATCGGAAAATGGGTGCTTCATGGCGACGAGCCACACCGCGGCGCGGCATGCCGCGCCCTGCTACAGAGCGGCGTCATGCCGCCGCAGTCCAGATCGCGCCTGCGCCAGGTTCGGTGCGAGGTTGGAAACCTCGCCTACTTTGCCGGCGCTTCGGATTGCACCAGGGCGCCGGGGGCGGCGGGGGTGGTGCTGGCGGATTTTTTGGAGGCTTCGTATTGGGCCCGGAGGCGGTCGGCTTCGGCTTTGGTGTTTTGCAGTTCCTTGGCCAGCGCGGCGGCGGCTTTTTCGGACTCGGCTTTGACCTTCACGCCTTCGGCCTGGAGTTGCGGGATGCGGGCTTTGAGCTCGGGCACCTGTTTCTTCGCGTCCTCGATGGACTTTTTCACGTCGGCGACGGATTTCTCGGCGGCGGTGAATTTGTCGTGGGCGAGCTTGCGATCGAGCTGCGCTTTTTTGACGGCTTCGAGCAGTTCGGGCGGGACGGGGGCGCCGGTGGTGAGCTTCTGGCGCGCGTTGTTCAGCGCGGTTTCGAGCGGGGTGAGCTTGTTGCGGAGCGCTTCGCGCTTGGCCTGGAGGTCGGTGAACTCCTTGGTGCCCTGCGCGTATTTTCCACGTTCTTCGCGCAGCTTGTCGCGTTCGGCGTTGAGGGGCGCGGTCTGTTTTTCGAGGTCGGCGATTTCGGCTTCGATCTTCGCTTTGTCGGGAATCTCGTTTTTCTTTTCGGCCACGGCCTTGTCGGCGGCGGTGAGCGCGGCCTCGGTGGTGTCGAAGGCTTTCTTCACTTCGGCGAGAGCGGCTTCCTTCTCGCCGATCGCCTTGGCGCTGTCGGCGACCAGCTTCTCGGCGTCGGCCAGGCCTTGCTTGGCGAGCTCGGCCTGACGGAAAGCGTCTTTCGCGGTGGCGACGAGATCGTCGTATTTCGCCTGCTGGTCGGTGACGGATTGGCGGGCGTTGAAGACGGTCTGGTAAAATTGCGCGCGCTTCCAACGATCGACGCTCGCTTTGCTGGAAGTGATGCGGGCGTTGGCGGCGTCGAGCTCGGCTTTCGCTTTCGCGAGCGCTTGCTCGGCTTCGGTGCCCTTCGGCGCGGCGGCGGGAGCAGCGGGAGCCGGAGTGCCCTTGGCTTTGGCGAGTGCTTCCTCAAGCTGGGCGACTTCCGCTTTGCGGGCCTGCACGGCGGAGTTGGCCTTTTCGTAATCGGGCGTGCCTTCGGTGAACGTGGCGCGCTTCTCGCGCATCTTGACCAGTCCGGCGCTCAGCTTTTCCAAACGCTGCTGCATCTCGGCGACCTTGCCCTGGTCGGCGGCAGGCGCTGCGGGAGCCGGCGCGGGCGCGGCGGCGGGAGGATTCTTGAGTTTGCCGATCTCGGCATCCGCGGCACCGACGGCTTTTTCGGCGTCGGCGATGAGCTTGGGCGCGGCGGCCTTGGCTTTGCCGAGGGCCTGTTGCGCTTCCTGCAATTTCTGGTGCAGGGCTTCCGCTTTCTTTTGCGCTTCGGTTACGGCATTGCGCGCGGCTTCGAGTTCCGCGGGATTGGCGGGCGCGGCATTCGGCGTGGCGGATTTGGATTGAGCTGCGGTGTACGCGGCTTCGGCCTTGGCGAGGTCGGGCTTGATGCCCTGCACGAGCGCGTCGGCTTTCGTGTAATCGGGCGTGCCTTCCGTGAACTTCGCGCGGGCTTCGCGGCGCTTCGCGATTTCGGCGGTGAGATCGTCGAGCTGCTTTTTTGCGGCGGCGATATCGGCAGCGCTCTTCGCGGAGTCGGCGCCGGCGTTCGGAGCAGCCTTCTTCTTTTCGTTGAGCGCGGTTTCGGCCTTGGCCACGGCGTCCCTGGCGGCGGCGGCTTCGGCGGTGAGATCATTCACCGCTTTTTCGGCGGCACCGGGCGCGGCCTTGGCGTTCTCCAGGGCTTTCCAAGCTTCGAGTTTCCGCGCTTCGGCGGCGGCGATGTCGGCTTTGAGCTTCACCTCGGCGGCTTCCTTCTCCGCTTTCACTTTGGCTTCCGCATCCACCGTGGCTTTTTGCAAACCGGGGAGCGCGGCCGTGCTTTCGGTGAGCGTCTTTTCCACGACGGCGAGCTGCTCGGCGATGCCGGGCGGATTCGCGCTGAGAGCGCCGATGCGTTTTCCGTCCATGCTGCACACGCGGATTTCGCCGGTCCAATCGGCGGCGATGACTTTATCCGTGGCGATGGTGCAGCGCGTGGCGAGATCGTTGAACGCCTCCGTCGCAGCGAGCTGCTTGCCGGTCTGGTCCCAAATCTTCGCGACCTTGTCGCGTCCGCAGGTGGCGAGGCGTCCATCGGGCGAAAACTCCACCCACTCGACGCCGCCGGCGTGCGCGGTCCAGCTCTTGATTTCCGTACCTTCCTTCACGTTCCAGAGCGTCACCTTGCCGTCCTCGCTGGCGCTGGCGAGCACGCCGGGCATGAACGCGAGCGCGGTGCACGAAGCCTTGTGGCCGGCGAGCGTATTGAAGGGCTTGGGCTCGGGGCCGGACTCCCACACTTCAATGCCGCCATTGCGATCCGCGGTGGCGAGGTACTTGCCATCCGGGCTGTAGGCGATGGCCGTGATCCACTCCGTGTGCTTTTTGATCAGGCCGGTCTGCTTGTTGTCCTTGGTGCGGTAAATTTTGACGCGCTTCTCGGGGCCGCCGAGCGCGACGTACTGGTGATCGGGCGAAATATCCGCCGCGAGCACGGCGTCGGATTCATTGCCCACCACGCCGGCGCGTTCGCCCGTGGTGATGTCCCACAACACCACCTTGCCCAGCTTGCCGCCGAGGCCGCCGGCGGCGAGGAGGAGCTTCGCGTTGCGCGAGAAATGGAGCACGTTCGGGTAGCCTTCGGGGAAGGCGAGCACGCCGAGCGGCTCGTTGGTTTCCGTATTATAAAGGAAGACCTGCCTCTGCCCGCCGATGGCCACGAGCGGCGCCCATGGGCTGGCGGCCATGGCAATGACCGCGGTGCCGCCATGGGCCCTCGCGAAGGGTTCCAGCGGCAAATCGCCGGGCATGGGCGGCGGACCATCGGGCTTGGTGAGCGAAACGACGGCGACGTCCACTTTGTTCGCCGCGACCTGTGCGGGCTTGCTGTTCGCGTTTTCGAGCGCGAAGCCGTTGATCCAATCCTTGAGCAGCTTCAGCTCGGCGTCGCTGAGCTTGTCGCCCTTCGGCGGCATCTTCGGTTCATCGAGATGCGCGGCCAGCTTGTAAATGAGGGAGCCGTCGCCATTGCCGGGTTTCACGGCAGGGCCGCTTTCGCCGCCCGCCATGGCGTCCTGGTAGGTGGTGAGATCGAGGCCGGCCTTCTTCTTGTCGGGGTTGTGGCAATTGGTGCACGAATTGCGGAAGAGCGGCAGGATGTGGTCGGTATAGGTGACCTTCGCCGGACCTTGGGAGAAGGCGGCGACGCTCAGACCGAGAAAGGCGGCAGCAGCAGCAAGGGAGTGGTGCTTCATGGTGGATTGCTGAGAAAAGAAAGCATGGAAGGGCGGGGGAATTAGGGATTTTCGGCGAGGGCGGCTGACGGTTCAGTAACGTGCCAGCAACGCACCGCCGCGTCATTGAAAGTTGGACGTTCGGCGCTGGACGTTGGATGTTCCGCTTCTCGTGGCTACTTCCTTTTACAAACGCAGCAACTTCGTCACGCACCTCCCGGCGGAGAGCGTCTACAGCCCTTCGCATTACTGGCTGCAGCAGGTGGGGGAGATGCGCTGGCGGGTGGGTTTTACGAAATTTGCCACGCGGATGTTGGGCGAGATCGTGGAGGTGCGCTTTGAAAAGCCGGCTGGGATGGCGCTGGCGAGCGGCGAGATTGTGGGGAGCATCGAGGGGTTCAAGGCCATCAGCGATTTATACAGTTGTGCCGTCGGGGTTTTTGCCGGCGCAAATCCGGAGCTGGCGCGGAATGTGAGCCTGGTGAGCGAAGAGCCGTATGGCGGGGGCTGGCTTTACGAAGTTGACGGATCGCCGGATTCCCGGTGTATGCCTTTGGCTGCATATAAGTCGCTCCTCGATGCGACGATCGATCGCATCCTGGAAAAACAAGCCTCCGAAGAATCGCCATGAATCCGTCTCCATCGCCGTCCTCGAAAGCCCGCTACATCATGCTTGGAGGCTTTCTCGGCGCGGGTAAAACCACCGCCGTCGCCGCGCTGGCGCAACACTTGGGCGCGCTCGGCCAGCGCGTGGGCCTCATCACCAATGATCAGGGCAGCGAACTCGTGGACACCACGATGCTGCGGGCGCGCGGCTATGAGACGGAGGAAATCACGGGCGGCTGCTTTTGCTGCCGCTTCAACACGCTGACGGAAGCGGCGCAGAAGCTGACGGAGCGGACGCGGCCGGACGTGTTCATCGCGGAGCCCGTGGGCAGTTGCACCGACTTGGTGGCCACGGTGACGTATCCGCTGCGGCGCATTTACGGGGAGGCGTTCTCCATTGCGCCGCTGAGCGTGCTGGTGGACCCGATCCGCGCAGAGCGCGTGCTGGGTCTCGCGCCGGGCGGGAATTTTTCCAGCAAGGTCACCTATATTTACCGGAAGCAGCTCGAGGAGGCGGACCTGCTGGTCATTACGAAGAGCGATCTGCTCGACAGCGCGCGGCTGGAGCGGCTGCGGTCGGCGCTGACGACCGAATTTCCTGGCAAGGAAGTGCTGGCGGTGAGTGTGCGTGGCGGCACGGGCCTGGCGCCGTGGTTCGACCAGATCAGCAGCGCTGAACAGCCTGAGCGCGCAACGATGCTGGTGGATTACGAGATCTATGCGGAGGGCGAGGCGTTGCTTGGCTGGCTCAATGCCACGCTGCAATTGTCGAGCGCGGAGCCCTTCGACACGGACACGGTGCTGCGGGATTTTGCGAGCCGCGTGCAGCGCCAGCTCAGCGCGAACGGGGCGGAAATCGCGCACCTCAAAATGACGCTGAGCCCCGATGGCGGGCTGGGGGATGTCGCGGCAGTGAATCTGGTGCGCAACGATTTCGTGCCCGAGCTTTCGTTGCGCCTGGAAGAGCCGATTACGAGCGGGCAGTTGATTGTGAACTGCCGTGCGGAGGCGGCCCCGGAGACCATCCGGGCGGCGGTGGAAGCAGCGGCGGCGGAGCTCACGGCGAGCGGTGTGACGGCGCGGACGGAGCATTTGGAGTTCTTCCGGCCGGGGAAACCCCAGCCGACGCACCGGGATACGGTGTCGTAGGGGAACGTTCAACGTTCAACGTCCAATGCTGCCAGCGACGGGCGGATGCTTGTAGATGTGCCTTCCAGGTGCGTTTGCACCGCACGAAAGCGGCTGGAAGCCGCTTCTACGAGTCGCGCTCGCCTGTCGCTGGCGCCATTGGATGTTGGATGTTGAGCGTTGAGCGTTGGACGTTGGACGTTGGACGTTGGACGTTGGACGTTGGACGTTGGACGTTGAAGGAGGGGTGTCTGGTTTTGCTCACCTTGGATGGAGATGGCTATTTTTTTGCTTCGGCGTTTGGCAAAAATCTGAGGGGAAATGACTATTTTTCCCTGTTGGACGGAGGCATTGCGAAGGCTGGCATAGCCGTTGCTAAAGGGCGCGCAACCAACCGTCCTGCATAAACCCGACATGCGCCACACCCGAATGGCGTTTTTTGGACAGCAAGGAGCGGGAGGATGCAACCAAACCTACAACCGACCAACAAAACACGCATGAAACTGATCCGAAAAATTGCCAGTCTCGCCATGGTGGCCACTATCGCCATGGGATTCGGCACATCCAGCCTTTGGGCTGCTGATGAAAAACCGGCCGAGGCTCCAGCCGCCGCTGCAGCTCCGGCCGCTGCTGCGGCTCCTGCCGCCGCAGACGCGCCCAAACCGCCCACCACCGACGACATCGCGAAAGACGCCCTGGCGTATTTCAACAACGTCGCTCCGGCTGGCCCGCTCAAGGACATCTCCGGTCCGGGCCATAACGGTTTCATGATGATTTGCGCCGCGCTGGTGCTCTTCATGACGCTGCCCGGTCTCGCACTTTTCTACGGCGGCTTGGTTCGCCGGAAGAACGTTCTGTCCGTGTGTGCCCAGTGCTTGGGCCTCGCGGGCCTGGTCACCATCCTTTGGTGGGCGTTCGGCTACAGCCTCGTGTTCGGCAAGGACATGAATAGCGCCATCCTTGGCGGCAAGGAGTTCTTCTTCCTGAAAGGCGTCACCTCGGCGCCGAACACCGATTACGCGGGCTGGGTCGGCCAGAACGTGTTCTCGATGTATCAGCTCATGTTCGCGATCATCACGCCGGCGCTCATCGTCGGTGCCATCGCGGAACGCATGAAGTTCACGGCCATCCTGCTGTTCATGACCCTGTGGATGTTCGTTGTTTACTTCCCGATGGCCCACATGGTGTGGGGCGTCACCGGTTTGATGAACGGCGTGTGGAACGCCGGGGCCAAGATTCCGGCCATCGACTTCGCGGGCGGCACCGTGGTGCACATGACCTCGGGCTGGAGCGCGCTCATCCTCTGCATCCTGCTCGGCAAGCGCCTGGGCTTCGGCAAGGAAAACATGCCTCCGCACAGCATGGTGCTGTGCATGGTGGGCACCGGCATGCTGTGGGTGGGCTGGTACGGCTTCAACGCCGGCTCGGCCGTGGCGGCTGACGGCATCGCCAGCAACGCTTTCATGACCACCACCCTCGCGGCGGCGACCGCCGGGTTTGTGTGGGCCATGCTGGAGCTCATGCTGCGCGGGCATGCTTCCATCCTGGGCTTCTGCTCGGGCATCGTGGCGGGCCTCGTGGTGATTACGCCTGCTTGCGGTTTCGTGACCGCGACCGGCGCGATGATCATCGGCGTTCTCGCGGCGGTGGTTCCTTACTTCTTCGTTTCCGTGGTGAAGAAGAAGTTCGGCTATGACGACGCTCTCGATACCTTCGGCGTGCACGCCGTGGGTGGAACGCTCGGCGCCATCATGACGGGCCTCCTCGCGGACGGCACGGCGAACCCGAACTTGCTGGCCGACGCGGTCGCCGGCGCCAACGGTCTCAAGAAGGCCGTCGAAGGCCACTCGCTGGTCATCCCGCAGCTCGAAGCCGTGGCCATCACGCTGGTGATTTCCATCGTGGGCACGCTCATCATTACCTTCATCGTCAAGGCCGTTACCGGCCTGCGTCCGACAGCGGAAGAGGAGACCGCCGGTCTCGACATCACCGATCACGGTGAGGAGGGCTATATCCTCTAAAAAGATCATGTAGGGGGGAAAACCGGCCCGGGCGGTGGCAGCTAAGGCGCCCGGGCCGGACACCCAGCAAGACCCAAATCAACACACCATGAAAAAAATCGAAGCAATCATCAAACCCTTCAAGTTGGAGGAAGTGAAAGACGCCCTGTCGGAGATCGGGATTGAGGGCATGACGGTGACCGAAGTGAAAGGCTTTGGCCGCCAGAAGGGACACACGGAGATCTACCGTGGATCGGAATACACGGTAGACTTCCTGCCGAAGATCAAGCTGGAGACCGTAGTCTCCGAGGAACTCGTCGACCAGGCGTGCGCGGCCATCGTGAAAGCCGCGAAGACCGGCAAGATCGGCGACGGCAAGATCTTCGTGAGCGCGGTGGAACAAGCCATCCGCATCCGCACCGAGGAGACGGGCGAGAAAGCTGTGTAGCCATAGGGAGAGCGAGTAGCTCTCAGACTCATGCATACGCCGGTTCCGGGGGTTCTTCAGTCCCCCGGGGCCGGCGTGAAGCATTTTAAGGGGGGCAATCTGGACTGCGGCGGCATGACGCTGCTCTGGGGGGCGCAGCTTGCTGCGCGCGAAGGGAAAACCAACCGAATCAAGGAAGTCGTACCCACCGCGCGCGTCGTGCCGCGCCGGCCACAAAGCGGCGTCATGCCGCCGCACTCCAGATTGCGTCCCGCGGGAAGGGAAAATATATCGTAATGCGATTTATGTGAGGTTTCCGGCTTCTGTTGGCGGGGAAATGGAAAACGACACTTATTGCGTAACGTACTTGCGCTGTGCGGACGAATGCGCGAGAGATGGACACTTCCGTTTCGCTCCGAACATGCGTCTTCTGCTCGCTATCGTCGCATTCTCCGCCTTCAGCGTCTTCGCTGAAGAGCCAAAAACGGAGCAGAAGCCGGGACCCGCGGGCGGGTCGGCGGGACCCGTGAGCGGGTCAGCGGGAGCGAAAGCTGGATCCGCGGAGAAGCTGAAGCCCGATCCCACCCCGATCTCTGGAAGCGGGGAAGCCTTAGACACACTGCCTTCCGACTACCGCCTGCTGGTCGGCCAGTGCATGGAACGCTTTCAGGCGCGGGATTTTACTGGGGCACTCGTCGCGGCAGATAAAGCGGACAAGCTGATGCCGCCGACGGTTTGGACAATTAACGTCCGCGGTGCCGTGGCCATCGAGCGGCGACAATTCAAGGAAGGGGAAGCTTACTGCGTCGAAGCCCTGCAAAAGGACGCGCAGTTTTTCCCGGCGTTGTTCAATCTTTGCGAGATTCCCTTTTTGAAAGGGCGCTACGCCGAGGCCCGCGCCATGTGGGAGAAGCTGCTCGCCGGCTATCCCGCCCAGCGCAACTCCATCGTCCGGGATGGCACGCCCGAACTCCTCATCTACCGCATCTTTCTGTGCTATCTGCTGGACCGAGATTTGAACAAAGCCAAGGCCTGGCTGGACCGCCTCCCGTTTCCCTCCGACACCGCAGCCTACTACTACGCCCACGCGGCGTGGGAGAAGGCGAATGGCCACGAAGACCAGTGGAAATACTGGCTTCGGCAGGCCGAATTCATTTGGCCTGCGGCCAAACGGACTAATTTTACCGATGTGCTAATGCAAATCGGCTGGATTAAGTCCGATCAACCGGAGACAATTGATGCCTCCCGGACCCCCAGCCTCAGTCCGAAGTAAAGGGAACCTCCGAGCCGAATAGGCTCTTTCCCTGTTATCCTCCATTTCTGAAACATGTCCTCCATAGATACACTCCCCTCTGAAGCCCAGACCGAGCCCTGCCCAGCCTGCGGGTCGATTTTGGATGTAACCGGAGCTCAGATTTTCGCTGAGCGCACCTGTCCGGTTTGCGGCACCCAGATCAACGTGCGCCGCCGGTTCGGCCATTATGAATTAATGAGCCAGGTCGGTCATGGCGGCCAGGGCATCGTCTACCGTGCGGTGGACAATACACTGAACCGCCTCATCGCCTTGAAGCTGTTGCGGACGGAGTACAGCGCCGATCCCGAGTTTGTGAAGCAATTCGAAGGCGAGGCGCGGATTACGGCATCCATCAACCACCCCAATGTGGTGCGGGTGTTTTCGTTCGGTTCGGGCGAGGGCCACGTGTTCCTCGCCATGGAATTGGTGGACCGGGGGACGTTCGATGATCTGATGGAGAAACTGGGCCGCGTGCCGGAAGGCCGGGCGCTCCAGATCGGGATCGAGATCGCGCGCGGGCTGAAAGCGGGTTTCGAAAAGGGCCTGATCCACCGCGACGTCAAGCCGGGCAACATTCTCTTCGCCGAGGACGGCAGCTCCAAGGTGGTGGACTTCGGTCTCGCCATGTTCTTCGAGCAAAGCGCCATGCAGACGGGCGAGATCTGGGGCACGCCCTATTATCTCTCGCCGGAACGGCTGAACCGCGTGCAGGAGGATTTTCGCAGCGACATTTATTCGCTCGGCGCGACGCTCTTTCACGCCATCGCAGGCCGCCCGCCATTCGAAGCGGAAGACGCGAGCCACGTGGCGCTGAAGCATCTTCGCGCGACGGCGGTCAGCATCCAGGCTTTTGCTCCCGATGTGAGCAACGCCACGGCCTACGTGATCAATCGGACGCTCTCGAAAAATCCCGCGGACCGGCAGCAGAGCTACGACGAGTTCATCGAGCAATTGCAATTCGCCCGTGAGGAAGCGATCGCCCGGGCGCAGGGAAAAGGGGCGCAGCAGAAGGGACGCCTGGTTCTTGAGGACGTCGGTTCGCAGCGGGCGATGAGCTGGATCACCATCGCCTCCCTGGTCATCCTCGTGGCGGGCCTCATCGCTGGCGGCCTGCTGCTGGCCAAGGCGCTGCGCGGCAACAAGGACGATAATACCCCGGTGACGGAAGTCGGTGCGGCCAAGATCGGCCAGTTTGGTCCCGGCTGGGAGCAGGCCCAGGCCGCACTGTTGAGCCGCGATTTCCCAGGCGCGGCGGTGCAATTTGAAAAGCTCGCGGCCAATCACAAAGAGGGCAGCACCGAGAAAGCCTGGGCCATCGTCCACGAAGCACTGGCCCTGGCCCTCGGCGGAGATACCGCGGCGGCCGCCAACAAACTCAACGAGCTCGCCGGCGGGGGCACGCAGGTGAGCAAATTCTACCAAATTGACGTGGCGCCACGACTGGCCGGCACGACGTCAATTCCCGCGGCGGCAGCCCGGGAGTATACGCGCGGCCACGAAGGCCTGGCCCCGCTGTTTTTTGCCATCAAGGATTTCGAACTCGGCTCCGTGGACGACACCCGTGCGCTGATCGGCCAGTACAACGGGATGAAGCCTGAGGCGTCCGTGGCGTGGATCGACGACTACCGCCCCCTGACCAAGCCGCTGCAGGATGAACTGGACGCCTACAGTCTCGCCGCCTCGGTCTGGACCAACGCGCGCACGCCCAAGGATCGCGAGCAAGCGCTGGAAAAATTGCGCGACGCGCAAGCCAAGCTGGTGCCGAATAGCAAAATGAAGCCGAAGCTGGCGCAGATGATCGCCGAGGGTGAAAAGGACTTGAAGGAAGAGCGCGAAAGGAAGGCGAAGACCGACTTCGCGCTGGGGGCCAAGGCCACGGCCAGTTCCTGGTTCCAGCCGAAGCAGGATAAGCCCGAAAACGCTGTGGACGGCGACAACAAGACGCGGTGGCGTACCGCGGACGGCGAGTCGGGCGGCTGGCTGGCACTGGATCTCGGCATCAGCAAAACGATTTCGCGCTGGGTGATCCGGACCGGCAGCTCCGGTGGCGAGCAGATGGCGGATAACCTGTGCGATTTCAAACTGCAGATCAGCGACGACGGCAGCAAATGGAAGGACGTGGATGTGGTGACGGAAAACCGAGCCGGCATCATCGACCGGGTCGTGCCGGAATTCACCACGCGCCATGTGCGCGTGAGCGTCGCGCGCGCGGTGAAAAACAAAACAGCCCGCATTTACGAATTGGAACTGACCGCCGCGAGCGAACAGGCCAAGGCAGAGTACGGACCCTCGGAAAGCCTCGCGATGCGCTTTTCGCCCGACAGTCCTTTCGTCGCCGGCCCGATCGGCGATCCGTCCGCGAAGGGCAGCGTGACCTATGACCACGCCAACAAGCGCTACGTGGTGAAAGGCAGCGGCAGCGATATTTGGGGCACCAGCGATTCCTTTTATTCCCTATGGGAGCCCATCAAAGGCGATTGCGAGATCGTCGCCTGCGTGCGCTCCTTTTCCACACGGCACGATTGGAGCAAAGCCGGCATCTTTATCCGCAGCGACGTCAGCAAGGACGCGAGCCAGGCGGGCGCGGTCATGGGCAACGGCAAATTGCAGTTTTGCCGCCGTCCGGCCCCGGGCGCCCAAAGCTCCTCGAACATCAAGGAAGGCATGGCGCTGCCGCATTGGTTCAAGCTCGTGCGCTCCGGACCGCAAGTCACTGGTTACGAATCCTCGGACGGAAAAACGTGGAACGAGATCAGCGGCGATACGCTCGGCGGCCTCGGCGAGACGGCCTTTGTGGGCATCGGCGTCTGCTCGCACGTGAACGGCGAAATCGCGACGGCGGAATTCACCGACGTCTCGATCAAGAGCGCGAGCACGAAGCCTTGAGCCAAGGCGGATCGTCCGCCTATCCTGAACGCTCATGGAATTCTACAACGTCACCGTCGTCGCCAAGGCCAACGTCTATTTTGAAGGCAAAGTCGTCTCGCACTCCATCCTCTTGCCGGACGGCTCCAAGAAAACGCTCGGGCTCATTTACCCCGGCCAGTACCATTTCGGCACCGACAAAGCGGAGCGCATGGAGATTATCGCCGGCCAATGCCAGGTGCTCCTCGACGGACAGGAAGTGGCGAAGGAATATGCCGTCGGCACGTATTTCGACGTCCCCGCCAAGAGCGGTTTCGACATCGAAGTGGCGGAGGGGGTCTGCGAATACGTGTGCTCGTTTGTCGGGTAAAGGCTTTGGGACTGAGGTGGCGGCAAGACCTGGATTTCCGCAATAACGCACTTGCCAAGCGCGTAACTCCCGCCGATATATCCCGCCCTTTTCCACGCCAGAGTAGCTCAGTGGTAGAGCAGCGGTTTCGTAAACCGCAGGTCACGGGTTCGAGCCCCGTCTCTGGCTCCAGTTTCACGGAGATTCGCCGAGCGAGGACTGGAATCCTGGAATCTTCTTTGCGTTGCCCCGCCTTCGCTGCCCCGTGTTGGCCCGAGGGACGGCCAATTCTTCTTCCCGAGGTGAGCGATGCTTCGATGGCGCCGGAAGAACCGGTTATGGATCCCGGAACAACCACGCTTGCGGAATGCGCGCTTCCGCGTGGCCGGGGCCGGAGAGGAGGATGTCGCTCGGCGCGCCCTGGTAGATCGACCACGGACGGGGATAGTAGCGCCAGAGGCCGGATTTTCTCCACGGCTTGGTGCGTGCGTCGGCGAAATCGACCTGGAAGCGATGGAGCCCCGCCTGCAAGGGGACGGACCAGGTGCCGCGGCCGTGCCACCATTGTGTGAGCGACCATTCCTCGTCGTCGACGTAGATCCGCAGGTCGTAGCTCGCGGCGCAATCCATGTTCACCAGTTCCTGCGGTGCGCGGAACGTATAGATCCCATCCGCGGGCACGCGCAGGTAACCGCGATAACGCATCGCGTAGGCATCGCCGCTGTTCACCTCCGTGAGATCCATCTCGCGCGCGGCGAGGCCGGTGCGCGCGGCGGGCAGCCAATGTGCGTCGGCATACAACCGCCACCAAGGCGCCTGGATGAAATCATAGCGCAGGCCCGGCGCGAGTTGCTCCTCGCGCTTCGGCAGCGCGGCACGCATGGCTTCCGGGCGATACCAGCCCCATGCCGGCTCGGTGAAGTGCGTGCCGTTGATCTCGAAGTCATCGGCCTCCACCGGTTTTCCATCCGCGCCGAGCCGGTAAGCCCGCGCGGCGATCATCGTGGTCTTCGTGATTTTCAGCGGTCCGCTGTAGCGGGGCGATTGCCGGGTGGGCGGCGTGCCGTCGAGGGTGTAGCGGATTTCCACTCCGGGGGTCTGGCTCGTCATGGTGATTTGTTCCTCGCCGACGAATGCATTGCGCTCCGGGCTGAACCGGACGGGGTCGATGGGGCGCTGAATGACGGCGCGGACACCGGCGGGTGTGAACTCGAAGTCCTGCTCGCGCGACGCGATCGCTTGGCCATGAAGCCGCAGATCCTGGCCGCCGAGCAGCAGGCCGCTCCATTCCTGGCCCTGGCGCACGAGCAGCAAGGATTGGGCGGTGGCGGTGGCGGGACCGCAGGCCAGCTTCGCGGTGCCTTGCGCCGCGGCTTGGTACCAGGCTTCGCCGCCATCGCTGAGGGCGAGATGGAAGCCGGTAGCCCCCGGCGCATTCATCGCTTCGAAGGAAGACACGCGTTCCGCGGCTCCTTTCTCGCGCGATGCGAGGAGGCTGACCAGCGTCAGCCGATTGGCCTGCGCCTGCGTGGAGATCGGTTGCTCGGCGATGCCGAAGTCGCCGGTGAGACGAGCGGCGTACTTTTTGGTGTCCACGTGGGCCTCCGTGCCGCGCGTGAGACGAATCGGAGCATCTGCGACCTGGCAGAGCGTCAGGCCCGGGCCGTCGGGATTCTCGCTGTGCACGCGGGCCGCTTTTTCATCCACCGTGAGTTGCGCGGGACCGAAGGGCCGGCTCGCTTCCTTCTGCCGCGCGGAAAGTGAAAATTGCCAGGGGACCGTGAATTGATGCGCCTCGGTGCCGGGTGTCTGCACGCGATCGGTAATGACAAACAGCCGCAGCCCGCGAATCTGCACGATTTGTCGGGAGGATTTTACGTCAGCCACGGCCTTGCCAGGATCCTGCTGCACGAGATCAGGCCCCGCCCAATCGCCCGCGAAACCGGGGTAGCGCTGATAGCCGCCTTGAAAATTGGCTTCGCCAAAATCAAAGCGATCATCGCTCAACCAGCGATTGGGTGCGGGCTTTTCCTCAGCTTGAGCGAGATTCATCGCCTTCGTTCCCGGTTGGAACGTTTGCATCCGGCCGTGGAGCTGTTGTGGCGGCAGGCCGTCGATCTGCACGGGCTGCGCGGCCACGAGCGGAAAGCCGTGATCGTAGTGATAGAACATGCTGAACGGCCACTGGGGGCTTTGGGAGCCGCCGTGCGAACCGCAGGCCATCATGGCGGCAAAGGCGTCGTCGTCCCGCCATCCGCCACGGAAGTAGTACGCGCCCGTGTACGGCATCCAATCGGAAGCGAGATGCGGGAGTTCCGGCTTCTCGGTCCCGAGCAGCGCGGCCACGGCGTCGTGCGACTCCTGCTGCCGCGCGGACAGCGTGGCCGCGGGTGCGGAGACGTGGCCAATCGCGCCGAGGATGCGCCGCACTTCGGGAATGGAAAAGATCGCCGCATCGCGATTAATCGGACGGAAGACCGGACGATCGGTGAGATATGGGCGCCAGGTGCTCGTCCAGCGCTGCGGGCGGTAATCGACCGCGAACCGATGCTCGTAGCCACCCGGAGCGAGGTGGCGGAGCATGTATTTGAATGTGTTGTCGTGCCAGGCGAGCGCGCGGTTGCGCCAGCCCGGCGTCCACCACGCCGGCGCGTAGCGATCCCACATGGAGAAGATGTAGCCCTGCATCACGGGCATCTCCATGTGGCCTTCGTCGCCGATTTCCACCATCGAGCCATCGGGCTCCGTGGAGAGCGTCATCCATCGCTCATAGCCCTGCTGCACTTCGCGTGCGGCGCGCTGGCCGGCATGGAATTCCTGCACGTAGGGAGTGAAGCAGGCGTAGGCGTAGAGCCCGCCGTTGTTGTGATTGAAAACCGTCTCGCGTGCCTGCCGCCACCAGGCCGTGCTGTATTTCTCGAGGCAGAGCAGTTGCACCCGCGCGAGCGTGAGCGCGGGAATCTGCTCCACGGCCTCGGGACGTGCCACCGCCAGATCGGACAGGTCTTCCATCATGGTGCCCCACGCGTTACCCGGGCTAAAGGTGAAGAGGTTCTCCACTTCGTAGGGAGACCGCGCGGCGTCCTCGAAAAAATTCAGCGCCCAATCGTCCATGATCTCCGACCACCGGCGCAGATATTCCGGCTTCGGATTCTCGCGGTAGGAAGCGAGCAGCGGCCAGCAGCACTGTCCCAACTGCGCCAGTCGTTCGGTATTCGTCATTGCGGCTGCGCGTCCCTTGGGATCCGCAGGCAGATCGATCCACGGGATTTCGCCCGCCGTGTAGCGC
>FTCB01000845.1_pt1 | contig 25050 bp, 21 predicted proteins | sample 1639431 | NCBI WGS metagenome assembly FTCB01 (sample SAMEA3914864, study PRJEB12502) | metagenome | biome: forest; material: soil | place: USA | collected 2012-03-12 | depth 0.3 m
CTCTTCCTCGGTCGGCAGGTCACGGCCCTTCCATTTGGCATAGGCCCAGGCATCCCAGAACGTCACGCCGACCATCGGGCAGTTGAGGTCCACCTTGGCGCCCGAATCATTGTCGCTTTTGAAAACGTTGTTTCCGTTCTTCGCGTTGCCGATGAGCTTGATGACGTTTTCGTTCGAGTGGAGCAGATGGCGAGCACCGCGCTCGTGATCGTATTTGTGTTCGTTTTCCGGGCTGGCTTTGCAGAAATCGATAAACTCCGCGTAGTCGCCGATGGTGACTTCGTACTTGTCGATGTCGAAGGCGCCGAGATCGATGGTCTTTTGATCCGAAGGCGGGCCCACGATGAAGCTGCCGGCCGGAATATCAACTTTCTGCGTGAGGTTGCGTTTGTTGGAAACGAGGAACTTCACGATGAAGAAGCCGACGACGCCGAGGAGCAGCGCCAGGGTGCAGAGCTGAATGACGAGCGCGCGCTTTTGCGCCTTGCGTGCCGCCTCCATGGCGCGCTGCGCGGCCTGGTCGGCGGCCTTGATCTTGGCCGCCTCGACGGGCACCACCTTGGGCTCGAGCGCTTTCACCGCCTGGAGCACCACGGGCCACGAGGTGATGGGGTTTGCGCCGCCCGCCATGCGGATGAGCAGTGCGCGCAGTCCCGGCGATTGAGAGTTGGGCGAGATGAGGTTCGTGACGATGGCGGACACCGTCTGGATTTCGAATTCCGGCGTGACGATGGGGTCGGCCTGGCTAAGGGCGAGATTGGCGAGGCGCGCGATGCCGTCCTTGCCCAGGCGGATGCTCTTGGCGTCGATGGGACTGTGCGCGAGGTTGTGGCTCCAAAGGTAATTCAGGCCTTCGCCCGAGGCCTTCAGAATGTGCAACGCCGTCTTTTCGTCGAATTGCTGGCCTTGGTCGGTGACGTCCTGGAGCGTGGCACCATCGAGGTACTCATGCGTGTAAAAGACGAGGCCATTGCGTTCGTCGGCCTCGAACACCGAGACGATAAAGGGATGCTGCACCGCGGCTTTGGCGCGGGCGTCGGCGAGAAAGTGGCCCCGCGCCGAATCATCCTGGGCGCTGGAGAGGTCGAGCACTTTCAGGCCTACGGGGCGATTCACGCTCAACTGGATGGCCAGGTACGTGGAGCCCCAAAGGCCGCTGCCGAGCAGTTGCTGCACACGGTAGTCGCCGAGTTGGATGCCGACGAGCGGGTCGGGCCCGTTGGCCGCGGGTTGGGCGGAGGCGCGGGCTCCGCTCTGCACTGCCTGTGGCTGGGCCACCGCCTGCTGCGGCTCAGCTGCCGCGCGCGGTGCGGCGCTCGGAATCCCGGCCTGCACCGGGGCCGCAACCCGCGGTGCGGTTTCCAAGGGCGAGGACGCTTTGACGGGCATGATGACTGGCCCGGCGGCGACGCCGGCCACTTTCGGTTTGTGATGGGAGGCGGCGGCGGCGACGAGCTGCTGGATGTTGTCGGCCACGATGCCGCGAATCACGTCGGCGTCCACGGGCTTGGTCACCACGAGCGCGTCGTCGAGCTGTGCGCTGTAGTCGCTCAAATCATAACCGCTGACGAAGACGGTCCGCATTCTGGGATAAAGCGCCTGCAACTCGCTGCGCATCGTGAAGCCATCCGTGGGCTCCATCACCACATCGGAAATCAGCAAATCCACTCCACCCAAGGCGGCGGCATGCTCGTGGGCTTTTTGGGAATTCGCCGCCACGCGCACGTCGTGACCGGGGATATTTTTCAGGATGGCCATGAGCGTCTGGAGTACGCTCGCATCGTCATCGACTAGCAGGATTCTCATTTAAGTTATTCGGGAAGCTGGTACTCGGCGGGGAAGCGGGTATTGAGGCTGGCCGGCTGGGCCTGGGTGTCTTGCAATTCGCTCTGGTAGTAGAGGCGAATGATGTAGCCGTAATACTCCCGCGGCTCGCCGCGGCCGTCATTGGGCGGCAGATCGTAAGTGACTTCCAAGGTTTCCTCGCCATCGGCCCAATCAATGGGCGGGTTTTCCCAGTGATTGCTCACGTTGGCGCTCGTGCGCACGATGTCCTTGCCGTTGATCTTCTCGTAAAAGAGCACGAAGACCTTCATGTCGCGCACGCTGATATTCTGCCCGGCCCGGGCGCGAATGGGGACGTGCAGGGTGAAGCGCTTGGCGGAAGAACCGTCGTTTTCGTCGTTGGCTCGCGGCTGGCTGATGGCGAGCATTTTGCCCTCGGGAATTGGACCCGGCTGGTGGGCTGCCGCCATCCGGGCGGTATCGTTGACCGCCGCGGAAAATTTTCCCTGAGCCGCGGAAAACCAGACGCCGGCGGAGTCGCCCATGGCCAGAATCTGGCGCCATTGCTCCGCGGCCTTGTCGGGGAGACTCATCTTTTCGTAGGTGAAAGCCGTCTCCGCGATCGGGAGAGCGTTGGTGGGCTCCAGCAGCGCGGCTTCGCGGAATTTCAGCAGGGCGCCAGCGGTGTCGCCGCTGTTGCGCAGCATCTTTCCCTGCTCGATGATTTCGGTAAAGCGCGGGTTCGACTTCGGCATGAAGGCCTCACGTGGAACGGGCGTCGGCCGCATCGGCGCGAGCGGCGGGATCCCGCCGACGCCGGTTGCGGGTGGAGAAGCGGAAACCCCGGGATTTTCCGGCACCGCCACGGGGCTTTCCTTGCCCTCGGTCGGAAGCGGTTGGGGATGCACGGGTCTTGCCTCGGCGATGGGATCGCTGTTGGTGTTCAGGCTTTCCTCCGGCGCCGCTTCCGCACCGGGAATGTTGTTCACATTGATCCGGGCGGGCGGTGGCGCGGATTTATCGTCCTCGGGTGCTCCCGCCGTCACAATGACACCCTTCTTGGTAAACAGCGCAAAGGTGACCGCACTCAACTGGGTCGCGGCGACCACGCCAAGTACCACTGCCGCAACAATGAAGGTGCGGCCAAAAGACTGCGTCGTGGTTGGCGGATTGGAAGGCATGCGTGTCTGGAGAAATAAACATGGTAAGGAGTCCGCTCCCTAGTGTCAAACGAACGGGCAGCCTGAAGAGATGAAACGACTGTTCATCTGAAGGATGGGATTTGGGGTGGTTTTTGAGAGATTCGCCTGCGGCGAAGCTGTCTCACTCCACTCGAATGCCGCCGTACCCCCAATGGCGCCCTACAACTGAGAGAGCGTCCGCCGCTCGGTCAGGGCCTGGCAATTGGGACAGCGGGGAAGGACGGCGCCGGTGTGATCGGAAAATTCAAAGGCGCACAGGCGGCACTTCAGCAGGGCGCGGCGCGCGGCGCGCTCCCGGGAGGAGCGGCGGAAATTGAGCATACAGGCGGAAAAAAGAATCACCGCCAGCGTGACCCCGCCGTAAACGAAGAGCAGTTGATGGATTTGCAGGCGGAACATGCTAAGGGCAAACGTCCAACACCCGACATCCAACGTCCAACATCCAGTGATGCCGGCAGGGTCTTCCTTGAAAGGACGGGCGTTGGTTCATGGCGAAGAAAGCATCACGGCGTCGTCACCCCAGGCGAAGGTCACGAATCCCCACAGGATGGGGGCGCCGGTCGCGGGAGTAAAATGGAGATCGTGCGTGCAGGCGAGCGCGTCGGAATCGAGGACGGCGCTGCCGCTGGAGGGCTGTTGCGGATAGGCGAACTGCACCTCGCCATCGGCATTGACGCCGATCAGGAGTTGGGTCGGTTCCACGGCTTTGGGCGAACGCGCGGCCGGCGAGTAGTTGAGGGCGGGCGCGCGCTTGGCGAGGGAAGTGGAGAAGCGGATTTGCGTTTGCTGCGTCGTGAGCGGAGAGGGGCCCTGGGCGGAGGAAGATCCCTGGCCCATGATGAGGGTGAGCGGCGCGCGCGCGGACGGGAATTGCACCGTCTCGGGCACCTCCGGCACCCCGAGCGGCGCGGTGCGCATGGCGGCATACGACGGCTGGTACGGCACCGCCGCCAAATCCTGCGGAAGCGCATCCGGCACGCGCGCCACGAGGGCGGGATCCGCCGAGGCGATCCATTGGAGCAGCGCGATATTTTCCGCCGAGGGATTGCCATCGGAGCCGAGCGGCGTCAGCAGTTGCACGGGCAGCGCGGTTTTCGGCGCCGGCGGGCGGATGGGCACCGTGGCGTGAAACAAAAAAAACGCGGCGCTGTGCAGAAGCAGCGAAATAAAAATGAATCCCGCCAGGACCCAGGAGCTGCGCTCCAGTTTGGGCCAGTGAAACGTGTTCATGGCGCGGCGCTGAGATCGCCCGCGAGGATCACCGGATAGCCCCGGCGCAGCGCCTCGTTCATGATTTGATCGCGCAGGCCGATGGGGCTGTGCTTGTCCGCCTTCAAAATGAGCGTGCGGTCCGCGGCCTTGTTTTCATCGAGGCGGGCGAGCAGTTCCTCCAGCGAGACTTTTTGGCCGCGAAAATAAATCGCCGGCGCGGGCGCGGAAGTGAGCGAGACGATCTGCGCGTTGCGCTGCGGGCCGAGCGCAAAAGTGGTCGCGGGGAGGATGACCTGCACGCCCGGCTGGAGGATGAAGCGCGTGCCCATGGTGAAAAACACGAGCACCAAAAAGAGCACGTTCAGCATCGGCAGCACGGCGAAGACCGGCAGGGGGAAGCGGAATGTGCGTTCCAGTGTCACGGCTCCAGCGCCGCGGCTCCGCGGGCGGGCGGGTTGCGAAATTCGATGATGTCGGGCTGCTGCCGGCTCTCGGCGAGCAGATGGACGATTTCGATTCCGGCGCGTTCCATGTCGTGCATCACGCGCTTCACGCGGGCGACGAGGTAGGCGTAGGCCAGCGCGCAGGGCAGGCAGACGACGAGGCCCGCCGCGGTGGTGATGAGCGCCTGGTAGATCCCGTTGGCGATCTCGGCCGAACTCGTGAGGCCGCCGGCCGCGGACAGATTTTGGAAAGCTTCGATGAGCCCGGCGATGGTGCCGAGCAGCCCGAGCATGGGGGCGATGAAGGCGAGGCTCGCGAGCATGGGCAGGCGGCGCTCCAGCTTGGGCACTTCGAGCTGGCCGGCCTCCTGGGCGATTTGCCGCAGCTCTTCCCGGGGCGCATTGTGGTGGATGATGGCCGCGTGCACCACCCGCTGCACCGGCCCGCTGGTGGCGGCGGCCTCCATCTGCGCCTCCGCATAGCGGCGCCCGCGAATCAGATTGGCGAGTCCACGCATGAATTCTCCCACCCGCATCTGGATGCGGTGAAAGTAAAGCACCCGCTCCAGAAACACAGCACTGGCCAGGACGCTGCAAAACAGAATCGGCCACATGAGTGGCCCGCCCTTTTGCATAAAGTCGAGCATGACCCTCAGTGTACGGTGGCGAATGGCCGGGAAGAAAGAGAAATCCGCGGGGAGTGGAAACCGTTGGTAGAAAACGGGGAACCCGTTTCATCTAACAGGCGCTGATTATTTCTTCGGCGCCACCACTTGAAATCGAAAAACCCGCACCAATTTTTCGTTCGCATAGATGCGCACGACGTGGTCGCCAACCGGATCGCCCTCCGCGGAGCTCCAGCCGTCGAGCACCCAGCCATCGACCACGGGATGTTCGCTCTCGGTGGTGGAAGTGCGGCGGTCGGCGGAGATGGTCATCGTGCCGTCGCGCGAGGCGTTTCCCTCAATGATTTCGCCCTGATGCGCCCAGATTTTGGGCGCCGCCGGCAGAGTGAGGACGACCTTCAATTTGACGGAGTCCTTTTCCGTGCGCACCCGCAGGCGCCAGCCAAACTCCCTCCCGTCCTTCATCTCGATCACCGTGGTCGGCGTGAAGCCGCCCCAGATGTTTCCGGATTTCCAGGAGCCAAACTGCGAATAAAGCAGAAACACCCCCGGCGCGATTTCCTCCGGAGGACCGGCCAGTCCGGCGCGGGCCGTGTGAGGAGCCATGCCGAAAAGCGCGAGCGCGATGCACGTGAGCAGGCGGAGAATGGCCGAAGCACAGCCCATGGGGGAATGATGCAGAAAATGCGCGCCGGTGAAAGGAGCGAAAATGGAAAAGGCGCTCAAAGGCCGCGGGACGCGATTTTGGACTGCGGTGGCAGAGCGAAGCGGCGACACCGCTTTCAGGCTAGCCGAAGATCGTGAAAATCACTTTTCGCGTGGCGTCTCAGCAACCCTAACTTGCTTACGTGTCTGCTGGCGCCAAAGCGGTGTGGCGCTTCGCTTCCCACCGCAGTCCAAAATGGAATGCGCCGCCCCACCGCGTTCTTTTCGCGGCTACTTCCCTGCGCGCACTTTTTCCTTCTTCGACTCCAGCTCTTCATCGAGCCGGCGCAGATCGCGGCTGAGCTGCTGCTGCAATTCCTCGTAGGCCTGCCCGTCTCCTTTCGCCGCCGCCTTGGCGATTTCGCCGCGCAAAAACACCTCCCGCTCGGCGCGCTTGGCTTTGTAGAGCGTATCGAGTTCCGATAGCTTGGTCTTTTGTTTATCGGTCAATCGGGCCGCTGGCGCCTGCTTTTGCAGACGCTCCATGGCCAGTTCGTAAGCGCTTTTCATAAGGTGATCATCGATTCTCCACGAAAGCCGCGAAATTTCACGAAAAGAAAGTAGAGCGCCCGGCTCGGCCAGGAATCGCCCCAACGCTCGAAGCAAATCGTAAATCGTAAATCCTAAATCATAAAGGGTTGCCATTGCCCTGCGTGCTGCGAATGAAATCGGTCGTTTTCGCAATGCACCATACTCCACCGGCGATTCGCCTGCTCAGCACTGACTTCGATGGAACGCTCGTCAACCACGAGGTGAAGCCCGCCGTCGTGCCGGAGCTGTTCCAGGCGCTGCAGGCCTTGCGCGCGCAGGGCGTGCAATGGGCGGTGAACACGGGCCGCACGCTCTGGCATCTCGAGGAGGGGCTGCGCCGCGAATTCCATTTTCCCATCGAACCCGATTTCGTGATCGTCGAGGAGCGCGACATTTACCGCCGCACCCGGAATGGCGGCTGGGAGCCGCTGGGCGACTGGAACACTCGCAGCGCCGCGCATCTCGACGAACTCTTTCGCCTCGCCGGGCCGCTCCTCACCGAGGTGCTCGCGCACGTCGAGCAACTTCCCGGCGCCGCGCCCATCCACGATCGCGGGCGCTTTATCGGCGCCATGACCTCGACGATCGAGGACATGGATCGCCTCTGCGTCTTTCTCGCCCGTCTGCGCGATCGCCTTTCGATGTTCAATTTCCAGCGGAACACGGTCTACGTGCGCTTTTGCCACCACGACTACAGCAAAGGCTCCGCGCTCGCCGAAATCAACCGCCACCTCGGCCTCGCCGCCGAGCAAGTCTTTGCCGCAGGCGATCACCATAACGATCTGCCCATGCTCGATCGGCGCTTCGCCGCCTACGTCGCCTGCCCCTCCAACTCCTGCGAGGAAGTGAAACTCGCCGTGCGCACCGCCGGCGGCTACCTCGCCAAGGGCGAGGCCAGCGCCGGCATCGTGGAGGCCCTGCGCCATTTTGGGATTTGGAAGTGAGAGTGTGTGGGCAGCCTGCGGGATAGTTACGGTATTTCTGCAGGGCGCGGTTGAATTCGGAAATCAGAGAAACTGTATTTCCCTGAAGAGCTTATCAGGAAAATTCCCATCCCGGTTGGCATTGCACCTGCAATGCAGGCGGGGAGAACAGCCCATACTCTATCATGATTCTACTGTGCCCAGGTGACATCGATGGCTCCATCACGGAGAGGTTCCGTGAACTGGGGATCAAATTTCAGGCGTTTGACGCCGCGGACGAGGTGCCTTTGCTCGATAGCGAGACGGCCGGCGATATCATGATTGTCCCGATGCCGTTTCTTTCGCGCAGTGAGTGGCCGCAATTGCGGTCGCGGATCTGGGCGGCGAACCGCATCTTCATTGCGGTGGCCGCCAAGCCGAACACGGAGCGGATCGTGAACGCCACGCGCGACGGCGCGCATGACGTGCTGTGCCTCACGGACGACGACGATCGCTGGGACGAAGTGCTCGACAAGGCGGAGCAATCGCAAAAGCTGTGGCTGCAACTTTACGGGTCGGCCTCCACGGATACGAAGGGCATCCTGCTCGGCGAATCGGCGGCGATGAGAACGCTGCGGAATGCCATCGAGCGGCTCGGGCCGACGAAGGCCACGGTGCTCCTGATGGCGGAAAGCGGCGCCGGCAAGGAACGCGTGGCGCAGGCGCTGCACGAGTCCGGTGGCGGCGGACCGTTCATTCCGGTGAACTGCGCGGCGATTCCGAAAGACTTGCTGGAGTCGGAGCTTTTCGGCGCGGAAAAGGGCTCTTACAGCGGCTCGATCAAGGACAAGCCGGGGCTGGTGGAGCAGGCGGAAGGCGGCTCGCTGTTCCTCGACGAAATCGGCGAAATGGACATCGCGCTCCAGCCGAAGCTGCTGCGCTTTTTGGAAACCCGCAAGGCGCGCCGCGTGGGCGGCACGAAGGAATACGGCGTGGACGTGCGCGTGATTTCCGCGACGAACCGGCACCTCGAAGAGGAGCTGGTGAAGGGCACGTTTCGCAGCGATCTGTTTTACCGGCTCTCGGAAATCACGCTGCGCATTCCGCCGCTGCGGCAGCGGCTCGACGACATCCCAAGCTTCGCGCGGGCGTTCCTCGCGCAATCCTGCGAGCGCTTCGGCAAGCACTACGATCGCATCGAGCCGGAGCTGATCGCCAAGTTCCAGACGTATTCGTGGCCGGGCAATGCGCGTGAATTGAAGAGCGCCATCGACAAGATGGTGATCCTTTTCGATGGCCCCGTATTGCGCGCGCAGTGGTGGGACAAGCCCATCGAGACCGCTCCGCCGGCCAATGCCGCGAATTCCGCCGCCGCGGATCGTGCGGGAGCCCAGGCCGCTCCGGCCATGCCTGCCGTGCCGATGACGCCGGCTGCGGGCTTCCTGCCCAATTCCAAGCAAAAGATGGAACTCGCGCGCCGGCTGCTGGAAGAAAGCCACGACAACTACTCGTGGGTCTCCGCACAGCTCGGCATCAACGTCTCCACCCTCTACCGCTGGCGCAAGGCCGGGAAGGTGGGCGGACCGCAGTGATGGCCGGGCGCCTCACGATCCGCGCCTCTTAAGCTCCCTTCTTCGGCGCCGGCTTGGCTGCCTTGTGTACGAACTTCGTGATCTTCACGACGGTATACTCCGTGTCGCTGACTTGCTTGCGCGTGCCGGTAATGACATCCCCGATCTGAAGATCCGACGCCTTGGCGGGCTTGGCCCCCTGCTGGATCACCGTGTCGTTGTTGATGGTGTTGGTGATGCGCGCCCCTTTCTCCACGCTCACAAAGCTGCCGGCGCTGACTTCATCCGCGGTGGCCGTGAAGGCCTTCGGCTTTTCCACGACCTCCGCGGGCTTGCTGAGGTCCTGTTCCTTCGTGCCGGCTCCCCAGTTGCCAGTGGGCGTCGCCGGCTTTGGCGGTGTCGCTGGCTTGGGCTTCGCGGCGAACGCGCCAACACTCAACGTAAGCAACAAAATGAGTAGCCCGGGTTTCATGGCGGGCATCATTGGACCGGTGGAACGGAGTGTCCAGCGAGCAGTCTTTCCAAAGCGTGGCGCCAGAAAGTGGAACGGCTTTTCAAGCCGTGGCTTTCATCGTGCCTGGAGGGCCAAGCGTCACGAGCGTCCAGAAGCCATCCCGCCACGGCTTGAAAAGCCGTTCCACTTTCCCGTTCTCGCGGACCACCACGCCACCTTCGCTTTATTCAGCGTCTCCTTAACGCGCCGGGCCATCCCTCAATGTGCTGCCGGATTCGCCGCGTCGCACTGGCGTCGCAGGGCGGTGTAGGCTTCCGCGGCTTCCGCGAAGGTGCGGACGGGATGGTGCAACTCGCGCGCCAGGTGGGCGCGAAGCCGCGGAGTGTTGAACAGCGCGGGCTCCCAGAGCAACAGGGCCAGGGCGTGAAACAGGCGCTGGCGCGGGTGGGCCAATTTTCCGGTAAACAGCGCCGGCAGGCCGAGGAGGCGGCAGGAGAGCAGGGCGGATTCCCAGCGCGAAGTGCCCGGGCATTTGTTGATCGCGCTGTCCGCATAGCAGGCCGCGGTGCGAAATTTTTGCCCGAGCCGGCGTCCTTCCAGCCAGAGCCAGAGATCGCGCGCCACCGTCGCGAGCGTGGTGAGGCGGCGTTGCAGATTCTCGCGGCCACCGACTCCGCGCGTGGGCCGGAGCTTGTAGGACAGGCCCCAGGCGTGCATTTCGTAAATCAGCGAAAGATTCGGCACCGGCTCGGCGGGCGTGAACGTGGCGAGCCGCTGGTGGCGCTCCACGCTGCTCCCGCGGTATTCGCCGTGGGCGGCCAGCACCACGTCGCCGAGCGCGAGTTCCAGGCGGGAAAGCTGGCGATGCACGGCGTCGGCATCTTCCGAGGTAAACTCCGCGCGTTGCAGCCGGCGGGCCGCGCAGAGCAAACCGGAACAACGCTGGAAGAGCAGATGGGTGACTTCCTGCAGCGAGATGGCGGATGGTTCCTGGTGCCGCGTCCAGGACGCACTGAGCGATTCCGGTCCAATCAAGACCCGATGGCCTCGGGCCAGCTCATGCAAAAAGGGCGACGTCTCGGAGTCGGCGATCTGCTGCCGGGTGGTGATGCGGAAGGTGCCCACGGCGCCGGTCCAAAGGGCCATCCGCTCGCCCAGGGCCTCCAGTCGAACTGCCAGGGCCTGAACGGCGGGCTCGGTACCTTCACGGGCGAGGAGGACGAATTCGAACTCGCCGAAGGCGCGCTGCCCCTCCGGCGTGGCGAGGACGCCGCCTTCGCCACTTCCAAATCCACCTGCGAGGAGTAGCCCGTCGAGACTGACGAGGGGGACGATCTCGCGGATCTCGTTGGCTACCCGCTCGCAGGCGGATTGGAGGTTTTGCTCTAGCTCGTAGGAGCCATACCTTGTGAAACGCTGGGCTGGCGTCGGGGACTGGTCATGGCTCATACGACGGCCTTTCCGTGGGCTACGGAGGAGGCATCATTGGTTAAATTGGGGTTTGGGGTGGGGATGGGACTTGGGATAGGGACTGGGCTTGAGACGGGGATGGGACTTGGGATGGGACTGGCGGTGAGGACGGGGGAGGGGTTTGGGGAGGGGAAGGGAATAGGGACGAGGTTTCCAAACAGCGGGGCCGCCGCAGTGCCGCAGAAGCGGTCCTGATAGCTGGCGTGGGTTGCGTTATTGGAAATCGAGTGTTGCACGACGGCAACCGACCCAAGCAACCAGTTTGCCAACTACTGAAAATAGACCCCGCGCAAGCGAAGGGAACCGCCTTGAAAGCTTGTATCCATCAGCTTCGGCGGGCGAACTAGGGAATCTAGGAAAGTCGCAGCCGCCCGTCCATCGCCCATTAGATAGACGCATGCCACTTTGCATGAACCGTGCACACGCAATGCAGTGCATCGGCGAAAACTGTTAGAAATGGGCGAGGCTGCCCGCTTTTTTGGACTGCGGTGGCACAGCGGAGCGACGACACCGCTTTCCGGCTAGCCGAAGGCCCGTACGAATGGATGCACAGAGGAATGTACGCTGGGCGTAGGACCGCCCTCCCAGGAGAGCCCCTACACCTCAAAAACCAGCACCTCGCCATTCCCAATGGACAGCGAGTTCATCTGTTCCAGCCCGCCCGTTTTCCGCAAACTGTATAGCGCGCGGGTCCAGGCCCCGTGACCGAAGACCAAAACCCTCTGGTGATGAGCATTTCGCGCGAGAAACTGCTGCACGCGTTTCCCAAGATCCACGATCGACTCCCCGAGCGTGAGTGTTTGCGGAGCTTCAAACCAGGCGGCGCCCAGCGCGGCCAGCATGTCCGCCCGCATCGCGCCCTCGAAGGGGCCGAAATTCAGCTCGGCGAGCAGTACCTCGGGCACCGGATGGGGATAGCCGAAAAGCTCGGCGGTCTGCCGGGTGCGCCTCATCCGGCTGCAATACACCGCATCAAACGGCCCCTCGGATTCTACCGTCACTCGCGCGGTAGCGACCAGCGCCAGCGTTTCGGCATCGGGCGGGATAATCGGAATGTCCTGCTGCCCTTGCATGCGGGTCTCGATGTTCCACGCCGTGGGCAGGTGCCGGACAACGACAAGCTTCATGCCTTGGTATTGAAAAACGTCTCGTAGCGCAGGCTCTGCCGCTGCGTCTCCAGCACGAGGAGATCGCGCGTATGGATGTTGCCGACGTTCACATTGGCCCCGAGCAGCCGGATGAAATACATCTGCGTCTTGTGCGTGGGCGCCTCGAAGATGGTGCGCTTGGGATCGATGGTGTGCAGAATGTCGGTCAGCAGGCCTTCGCGGATCTCGCCGGATTCGCGGTAGAGGCCGGCGGTGGCCGAGTCGCGGCCCTCGATGATCACGTAGCTGGCACCGGCCTCCAGGGTGGCTTGGAGTTCTTCGATCCACTGCGAAGGAGGCATCACTTTCGCGCCGTCCTTGCTGCCGATTTCGGCGACCACTTTGAAATCGCCCGCGAGCGAGCGGATGAGTTTCACGCGCTCTTTGAGCGAGAACTCGATGGTGCCGTTGGAAATCTCGATCCAGTCCACCTTGAACTGCTTCAGGTATTTCACGTAGTCACGCACCTTGTGCTGCTGCTGGAATTTTTCAAACAGGGTGCCGCCGAAATACGGGATGACGCCGTGCTCGCGGTAGAGCGCGATTTTGTCGGCGAGCCGCGGCGTGAGGTAGGCGGAGCCGATCCCGAATTTCGCGATGTCGAGATACTCGTGATACTCGGTGAGCAGATCGCGGAGCTCGCCCACGGTGAGGCCGAGGTCCGTGATGGCGGTGAGGCCGTGCTTCCGGGGTTTCTTCGTGCGGCGGGGAAGGTCGAGTGGGTGCATGTCGCTCATATCAACGGCGTGGTGCGCTGGAGGCAAGTTTCGTGATCTTTCCAAGAAGGCGTCCGCCCCATTCCCGGGCGGCGCGCCCGAAATGGCTGAGGCCCGGAGCGGGATCGTCGCTGGCATAGAAGGCCTCGACGACGCGCTCGTAGCCGCCGAACAGATGCGCGAGCGGGTTGCCGTCGCGGTGCTGTAGTGAACGTTCGAGATCGTGCGTCAGGGAAATCCACAGCCAGCGCTGCGAGGGAGGGGAGTTTTGCGCGGGCAGCGAATGGCCGAGCGCCTCGCAAAACATGGCCCACGGCAGATCGGCGCCGAGCTCGATGGGCAGGCCCACCCACGACCAACTGCGCGGATTGATCTCCATGAGTTTGTATTTCCCGTCGCGCGCGTCGTATTTGAATTCGACCTGTGAGATGCCGTGGAAGCCGATGGCGGCGAGGAGGCGCGCGCCGTGTTCCGCGACCTCGGGGACGGGCAGGCTTTCGCCGACCCGGCAGATGCCGAAGCCGGGCGGCATTTGCCGCAGCTTGCGTCCGGTGAAATAGCTCACCAGTTCGCCGCGGGCATTCATCGTGGAGCCGAGGGTGTAGAGCTGATCGTCGCCGCCGGGGATGATTTCCTGCACCACGAAAGGCACGCCCAGCGCCTCGGCCTCGGCGACGCGCGCCGCGGCATCGGCGGCCGTTTCGAGTTTCATGCGCCGAAAGCGCGCGAGCGCGGGATCATTGAGCGGCACCCGGGCCTTGAGGAAAAGCGGCGGCACGGCCACTCCCGCGGCTATCTCCGCCACGAGCCGCGCGTGGTCGCCATTCGAATAGGTGCGTGGGTAGGGGACACCGATCTTTTCGGCCACGCGGTATTGCGCGAGCTTGTCGAGCGAGGTCTCCACGATGTCCCGCGCCGGCAGATAGAGTTCGAGCCCGCTGGAAAAATCTTCGCGATGATCCGAGAGCAGCTTCACCACGCGATCGCTGGTCGAGAAGACCACGGTGCGAATCCCGCGTGCGCGCTGTCGTGCGGCGAGGTCGCGCACACATTTCCGAAAACCGGCTTCGTCGAGGACCGGATCCGGATACACGATGCGCTCCGAGGCATAGCGCGAATGAAAAGTGATGCTGTCCCTCTCCTGTCCCAGCGAGATGACCGGCACACCCCGCCGGCCCAGCGAACGCGTCACGGCGAGCGCATTGTAGGATTCCGCGCAAAAGACGGCGGCGGCGCAGTTGGATGAAAACTCGGGCATGAAGGGCCGGACTTGCTAGCGGCTTCGGGCGCGCGCCCCAACAGGAAAATCTGTCCGGCTGCGCTTGGAGGCGTTACATTGCGGCGACGATGCTTAAGTCCCTGCTCCACTTCTTCGGCGTTCGGCTCGTTTGGCCGTTCTACGGAGGCGTGGGTTCCATCCTTGCTTTGCACCGCGTGGCGCCAGAACCCCTGCGCAGCCGCCTCAAAGCCAATCGCGCGCTCGAAATCACGCCGGAGGACCTCGATGCGATGCTCATTCTCCTGCGCCGGCGGAAATACGATTTCATCACCATGGACGAGGTGCCGGTGCGGCTGCGCACCGCGCGCCGCCGGTTTGTCGTCTTCACGCTCGATGACGGGTATCGCGACAACCTCGACCACGCGCTGCCCGTTTTTCGCCGGCACGGCGTGCCGTTCATGGTCAACATCACGCGGTCCTTCACCGAGCACGCGGAGAGCGTGTGGTGGTTCGCGCTGGAGCAATTGATTTGCAGCCGGGAGCGTCTGGTGGTGCGCCACGAGGGTCGCGAGGAGCAGTTGCCGCTGGCGACCTCGGCCGACCGCGAACACGCCTTTGGCGTCCTCGCCACCTGGCTGCGAAGCTGCCAGTTCGACGAGCGCCGCGCGCTGCTCGGCGCGATGTTCGATTCCTCGGACATCGACCCGATGAACGCCACGCGTGTGCTGATGATGGACACCGCCGGCGTCCGCGAACTCTCGCGTGACCCGCTGGTGACGATTGGAGCCCATGCGCTTCATCACCTCACCTCCAACATTCTCACCGAGTCCGCGCTGCGCGTGGAATTTTCCGCGTCCAAGAAATGGCTCGAAACCCTCATCGGCCATCCGGTGAAACATCTGGCCTACCCGTTCGGCGGCAAGAATGCCGTGGGCCCTCGGGAATTCCAAATGGCCCGCGAGTGCGGCTACAACACCGCGGTGACCACGCGTTTCGGCAATCTCTTCCGCGAGCACGCCCGCATGCTCCACCAGCTCCCGCGCCTGGAAATCAGCGGCAACTACCGCGCCGTCGATTTTACCGAGCGCGCCGTCAGCGGCCTCCTCCCCGCCATGCGCAACCGCTGGCGGAAGATTGTGCGCGAGTAACGTACATGGACGGTCGAATGTCGGGCGCCGGTAAAAGTGGGAGCGCCGTTGCTGGGAGCGCCGATCTCCGAATCGGCCATCCTCATAGCGCGCAGCGCCAATCCTTTTGTTCCGCTTCACCCCCCATAGGATTTTTTCCGAGTAATTTTCACGGCGCGATTTTCCGTTTTCCCACTTGCGCCCGGGGCGCGCGTTTGCAGCCTTCAAGGCCTCTTCCACATGCTCGAAAAACACGTCCTTAAGATTGCCACCGAACTCGCCATCCAGCCTCGCCAGGTCGCCGCGACGGCGGTCCTGCTGGAGGAGGGAGGCACGGTTCCCTTCATCGCGCGCTACCGCAAGGAGCGCACCGGCGAGCTGGACGAAGTGAAGATCACCAACATTCGCGACCGGCTGGAGCAATTGGAGGAGCTCGACAAGCGCCGCGAGAGCATCGTGGCCTCGCTCAATGAGCGGAACCTGATGACCGAGACGCTCGCCGCGAAGATCCACGGCGCGGAGACCATGAATGCGCTGGAGGATCTCTACGCGCCCTTCCGCCCGAAGAAGCGCACCCGCGCCACTACGGCGAAGGAAAAGGGCCTGGAGCCGCTGGCCGAGCTGATCTGGACTCAGGATCCCGCGCTGGATGTGCCCGCCGCCGCGCGCGAATACGTGGGCCGCGAGTGGCAGATCGACGACAAGCAGGGCAAATTTGAAAACCCGGAAGAGGCCCTCGCCGGCGCGCGGGACATTATCGCCGAGCGCATCTCGGACGATGCCACGGCCCGCGCCCGCATGCGCACGCTTTACGCGGAAAAGGGCACCATTCGCTCGAAGGTGCTCTCGGGCAAAGAGGAGGAGGGCGCGAAGTTCAAAGACTATTTCGATTGGAGCGAGCCGGCCGCCACTGCGCCCTCGCATCGCGTGCTGGCCATGCGCCGCGGTGAATCCGAAGGCATCCTGGTCTGCCGTCTCACGCCGGATGAAACGGAAGCGGTGGCGCTGCTGGAGTCGCTCTTCGTGAAAGGCAAATCGCCCGCGGCCATGCAGGTGAAGGAGGCCACGCTGGATAGCTACAAGCGGCTGCTCGGCTTCGCCATGGAGGGCGAGACGCGCATCGCGGTGAAGAAACGTGCGGACGAGGAAGCCATCCGCGTCTTCGCCCAGAACGCGCGCGAAGTGCTGCTTTCCGCGCCGCTCGGCCAGCGCGCTGTGCTGGGCATCGACCCCGGCTTCCGCACCGGCTGCAAGATCGTGCTGCTCGACAAGCAGGGCAAGCTCATCGGCAACGACGTGATTTTCCCCGATCGCGAAACGGATCTCGCCACGCGCATGATCAAGACCGCCGTGCAGCGCTTCAACGTCGAGGCCATCGCCATCGGCAACGGCACCGCTTCGCGCGAAACGGAGACGTTCATCCGCAGCCTCGGGCTGCCGTCGAGCATCCCGGTGGTGATGGTGAATGAGAGCGGCGCGTCGATTTACTCAGCCAGCGAAGTGGCGCGGGAAGAGTTCCCGAATCACGACGTCACCGTGCGCGGCGCCGTTAGCATCGGCCGCCGCCTCATGGACCCGCTCGCGGAACTCGTGAAGCTCGACCCGAAGAGCATCGGTGTCGGCCAATATCAGCACGACGTGGATCAGAGCGCGCTGAAGAAGCAGCTCGATGACGTGGTCGTCTCCTGCGTGAACAGCGTGGGCGTAGAGTTGAACACCGCGAGCAAGCACCTGCTCACCTACATCTCTGGACTCAACTCGCGCGTCGCCGCCAACGTCGTGGCGCATCGCGACGAGCATGGCGCCTTCAAGTCGCGCAAGGAGCTGCTGAAAGTCGCCGGCCTCGGCCCGAAGGCCTACGAGCAGGCTGCGGGCTTCCTGCGCATTCGCGGCGGCGACCACCCGCTCGACGGCAGCGCCGTGCATCCCGAGCGCTACGAACTCGTGGAGCGCATGGCCGCGGACGTCGGCTGTACCGTCGCCGAGTTGGTGGCCGATTCCACCAAGCGCGCGAAGCTCGACCTTAAAAAATACGTCACGGAAGACGTCGGCCTGCCCACGCTGAATGACATTCTCAAGGAACTCGCCAAGCCGGGCCGCGACCCGCGCGCGCAATTCGAAGCGTTCAGCTTCGGCGACGTCCACACGATGAACGATCTCCAGCCCGGCCAGAAACTGCCCGGCATCGTGACCAACGTCACGGCCTTCGGCTGCTTCGTGGACATCGGCGTGCACCAGGACGGCCTCGTGCACATCAGCCAGCTCGCCGACACGTTCGTAAAAAATCCCGCCGATTTCGTGAAGCCCGGGCAGAAGGTCAACGTCACCGTGGTGGAAGTGGACATCCCGCGCAAACGCATCGCGCTCTCGATGAAGAGCAACGCCAGCGTGGAAGCCCAGCGCAAGCCCGGCGCCAAACCCGAAGCCGGCAAGCGCGACCTCGCCAAGCACACCGGCGGCGGCGGAAACCAAAGCGGCGGCGCCTTCGGCAACGTCGACTGGTTCACCATGGCCCAGCAAAAGAAGAAGTAGTCTTCTGGATTGCGGCGGCATGACGCCGCTCTGGAGGGGATTGCGGGCGGGACAGGGTTGCGAGCGTTCGTAAGAGCTTGCCTTTGCGTCTACCGCCGCGCCCCCGCCAGCGCCGGACTCTTCCTTCCCAGCAGTTTCTTCAGAAAATCCCGCGCCGCCCCAAAACCGCCGCGGCTCTGCCCGCAATTTTTCAAGAGATCCTGCAAAAACTCCCGCAACGCCTCGGTATCGCGCAAGCGCCGGCAGGCCAGCGTCGGCCCGGCGCCGATCTTGATGCCCATGCAATGCTCGGGCAGCGCCGCGAAAAGGTCCTCGTCCGTGCGGTCGTCGCCAAAAGCCACCACGAACTCCTCCGCCGACGGCATGATATTGGCCAAAATCGCCGGCAGCACGATGCCCTTGTTCACGCCGTGCTGGCGCACTTCCACGATGCGGCTGCCGGCCATCACTTCCACTGGCAGGTTGGCCAGAAAGCTCGTGAGATGCAGCATGAGCTCGCGGCTCTGCGTCTGCCCCAGCTCCGGATCCGCGAGCCGGTAGTGCCAGCACAGCGCGGCCTCCTTTTCCTCCACGAAAGCGCCGGGCGTGTGCGCGGCGAAAGATTCCAGCAGTGGGCGGATGCGCTCCTTCCAGCCATGCGTGATGACGGTATTCGCGCGCCACTCGGCGCCCACGTGCCGGCTCCACACGCCGTGTTCCGCGTGCAGGCCGATGGGCAGATGCCCGAACCATTCCTCGAGCAGCGAGCGCGTGCGCCCGCTGAGCAGATGGATGCTGAGCCGCGGATGAGCCGCGAGCGCGCCCAGCAATTCGAGCAGCGGCGCATCGGGCGCCGCCATTTCCGGCCGGTTGGCGTACGGCACCAGCGTGCCGTCGTAGTCGAGCAGCAGATGCAGCCGGCGCGCCTCATGCATCCGCGCGATCTCCTCGACCGTGGGAGGATTCGCCTCCATGCGCACGTCCGGCGGGCGGACCGCGGCATCGAGCGCCGCGGCAAAGCTGCGCAGCCATGCGTGCACGTCCCATTCGCGCACCCGCGCGCGCATCGGCACCATGCGGGTGCGCTGCTCGGCGGGCTCCATGAGGATGGCGCGGCGCAAGGCCAGCGCCGTCTCGTGGACGTTGTACGGATTCACCATCATCGCCTGGCCCAATTCCCACGCCGCGCCTGCAAATTCGCTGAGCACGAGCACGCCGTCCTCCTGCGTGCGGCAGGCGACGAATTCCTTGGCGACGAGATTCATGCCATCGCGCAGCGGCGTGACGACCATGACGTCGGCGGCGCGATAAAGCGCGACGAGTTCCTCCGGCGAAACGCTGCGGTACAAATATTGGATTGGCGCCCAATCGGTCGTGGAAAAGCGCCCATTGATGCGGCCCACGAGCTCGTCGATCTCCCGGCGATACTGCGCGTAACTCTCCACATTCGTTCGCGAAGGCACCGCCACTTGCACAAAGCGAAACTTGCCCTCCAGCGACGGATCGATCTCCAGCAAATGCTCCACCGCGCAGAACCGCCGCGGCAGCCCCTTGCTGTAATCGAGCCGATCCACACCCAGCAGCAGCTTCACTCCCGGCGTGCGCGAGACGAGGCGCGCGGCCGCTTCCTCCGCCGCGGGTTCGCTGGCGCGATGCATGAAATCCGCCGTATCGATGCTGATGGGAAAACTGCCGAGCCGAATGGAACGGCCATGCCACTGAAACTCATCCACTTCCACCTCCAGCCCCATCATGCGCAGCAGGCACGAGGCAAAGTGCCGCTGGTAGCCGTAAGTGTGAAACCCGATCACATCCGCGCCGAGCAGCCCCTCCACGACCTGCGAGCGCCAGGGCAGCGTGCGAAAGACCTCCAGCGAAGGGAAGGGGATGTGGAGGAAGAAACCGATCGTCGCGTGCGGCAAAAGCTCGCGCACCATCTGCGGCACGAGCATGAGCTGGTAATCGTGGATCCAAATCCGGTCGCCCTCCTGCCAATGCGCCGCGACGGCCTCCGCAAATTGCCGGTTCACCGATTCATACGCCTCCCAGTCGCGCCACGCGTCGGTATTCACCCGCTCGATCTGATAGTGAAACAGCGGCCACAGCACGCCATTCGAAAAGCCTTCGTAAAATCCCTGCACGTCCGCGGCGGAGAGATGTACCGGCGCCAAGTCTTGCGCGAGCAACTCTTGATCGAGGCGATTCCGCGCCTCCTCGGCCAGCGCCGCGGTATCGCCGGGCCAGCCAATCCACAGTCGCTCGGCTTCCGCGCCGAGTCCCGCCATCGCCGTGGCGAGCCCTCCGGAGGATTGCTTGAGTTCGTAGCCCTCCTCCGTGGGAGTTACCGTGACCGGCAGGCGATTTGAGACGATGAGAAAGCGAGGCATCAGCGAAAAATTAGAAGCCCGCAGAAAGTGGTCGGCCGCGGGCTCCTCGTGAGTTGTTTCCTAATCGTTTTCACCTCGCGAGATGCGCGCGTGAAAGTTGGCGGCAGCGCATTACTTCGGGGCAATGCGCCGCTCGTAGAAGCGCCTGGAAGGCGCTGGCGCGGGCGCCTCCAAAAGGAGGGCCGCCCCGGCCTTGCGGGCCGGGGCGGCTTTACGAGCCAAACGCCGAAGCGAGTGCTCAATCGGGAGATACGGACGCCGACGGCGCGGCGTCCCTACCAAAGTTACTTCTTCTTGCCCTTCTTGGCGGGAGCCTTCTTCGCCGGGGCCTTCTTGACCGGGGCGGCCTTTTTGGCGGGCGCGGCTTTCTTGGCCGGCGCGGCCTTGGCGGCGGCGCGCTTTTCCTCGATGGCGGCCTGGGCGGCGGCGAGGCGCGCGACCGGCACGCGGAAGGGCGAGCAGCTCACGTAGTTGAGGCCCACGCGGTGGAAGAACTTCACGCTATCCGGATCGCCACCGTGCTCGCCGCAGATGCCGAGCTTGATGTCGGGGCGCGTGCTGCGGCCTTTCTCGACCGCGGTCTTCACGAGCTGGCCGACGCCGGTCTGGTCGAGGCTGGCGAACGGGTTCTTCTTGAAGATTTCGTTCTCCGTGTAGGCGTTGAGGAAGTTGCCCATGTCGTCGCGGCTGATGCCGAGCGCGGTCTGCGTGAGGTCGTTCGTGCCGAAGCTGAAGAACTCCGCGGTGTTCGCGATTTCGTCGGCGGTCAGCGCGCCGCGCGGCACTTCGATCATCGTGCCGACGCTGTAGCTGAGCTTCACCTTCTTTTCCTTCTGCACTTCCGCGGCGACGCGGTGGACGATGGCCACCTGCAGGTCGAGCTCCTTCTTGAAGCCCACGAGCGGGATCATCACTTCCGGCTTCACCTTGACGCCCGATTTCTGGACCTCGGCGGCGGCCTCAAAGATGGCGCGGGCCTGGGTCTCGGTGATCTCGGGATACGCGATGCCGAGGCGGCAGCCGCGATGACCGAGCATCGGGTTGAATTCATGCAGCGCGTGCACGCGAGCCGCGACCTTCTCGGCGCTGATGCCGAGCTTGGCGGCGAGGTCGGCCTGGGCCTTCTCGTCGTGCGGCACGAATTCGTGCAACGGCGGGTCGAGCAGGCGGATGGTGGCCGGGAAGCCCTTGAGGGCCTTGAAAATACCCACGAAATCTTCCTTCTGGTACGGCAGAATCTTCGCGAGCGCCTTGCGGCGGCCGGCTTCCGAGTCGGCGAGAATCATTTCGCGGACGGCGTCGATGCGGTCGCCCTCGAAGAACATGTGCTCCGTGCGGGTGAGGCCGATGCCGGTGGCGCCGAAGGCGATGGCCTGCTGCGTCTGCTCCGGATTATCGGCGTTCGTGCGCACGCCCAGGCGGGTGGCCTGCGCGCACCACTTCATGAGCTGCTGGAAGCTCTTGAACTTCTCCGACGCCTGCGCGTCCTTGTCGCCGTTCAGCACGCCGGTGACGATGAGGGACGGGCCGGTCTTGACCTGGCCGCCGTAGATGGTGCCGGAGGTACCGTCGATGGAGAGGTAATCGCCTTCGCCGAAGACTTCACCGCTGATGGTGACGGTCTTCTTGTCGTAGTCGATTTGCACCGCGGAAGCGCCGCAGATGCAGACCTTGCCCATCTGGCGCGCGACGAGCGCCGCGTGCGAGGACACGCCGCCCTTCGCCGTCAGGATGCCCTCGGCGGCGATCATGCCGCGGAGATCTTCCGGCGAGGTTTCGTTGCGAACGAGGAGCACCTTCTCGCCCTTCTCGGCCGCCGCGGCGGCGCGATCGGCGTTCAGGTAAATCTTGCCGCTGGCCGCGCCGGGGCCGGCCGGGAGACCGGTGGCGAGGGCCTTGGCCTTCTTGAGCTCGGCGAGATCGAAGTCGGGCGCGAGGAGCTGCTCGAGCTGATCGGCGGGGTTGCGCAGGATGGCGGTTTCCCAGTCGATGAGCTTTTCCTTCACCATGTCCATGGAGAACTTCAGCGCGGCGGCGGCGGTGCGCTTGCCGTTGCGGGTCTGCAGCATGAACAGCTTGCCGTCCTGGATCGTGAACTCCACGTCCTGCACGTCCTTGAAGTGCTTCTCGAGAATGGCGCGGACCTTCATGAGTTCCGCGTAGCTCTTCGGCATTTCCTTCTTGAGGTTCGCCACGGGCTCGGGCGTGCGCACGCCGGCCACCACGTCTTCGCCCTGGGCGTTGATGAGGAATTCGCCGTAGAATTCGTTGTTGCCGTTGGCCGGGTTGCGGGTGAAGGCCACGCCGGAACCGGAATTTTCGCCGGTGTTGCCGTAGACCATCGCCTGCACGTTCACCGCCGTGCCCCATTCGGCCGGGATGTTGTACTTCCGGCGATACACGATCGCGCGGTCATTCATCCACGAGCCAAACACCGCGCCTGCGGCGCCCTTGAGCTGCTCCCACGGATCGTTCGGGAAGCTCTTGCCGGTGCGGTCCTTCACCAGCTTTTTGAAGCGGTTCACCAGCTCCTTGTAGTCGTCCACCGTGAGGTGCGCGTCGTCCACGTCGTCTTCGTGCGCCTCATGCTTGTAGTCGTGGATCACCACTTCGAACGGCTCGTGATCTTCGTCGGCGCGCTTCTGCACGCCCATCACCACGTCGCCATACATCTGGATGAAACGGCGGTAGCAATCCCACGCGAAGCGCGGATTGTTCGTCGCCTTCTCCAGCGCGAGCACGGTCTGGTCATTCAGGCCGAGGTTCAAAATCGTGTCCATCATGCCCGGCATGGAATCACGGGCGCCGGAGCGCACGGCCACGAGCAGCGGCATGCCCTTGGCATCGCCGAACTTGCAGCCCATGATCTTTTCCATGTTGCGGATGCCCGCTTCCACCTGCGCCTGGAGTTCCGGCGGATACGTCTTCTTGTGGTCGTAAAAATAGGTGCAGACTTCCGTGGTGATCGTGAAGCCGGGAGGCACCGGGAGCCCGATGCGCGTCATCTCCGCCAGATTGGCGCCCTTGCCGCCGAGCAGCGGCTTCATCGAGCCATCGCCGTCCGCCTTGCCGGCGCCCCAGGTGTAAACGTACTTAGTGGATTTGCCCGAAGCTTTCTTCGCCGGGCCCGATTTCGCTGCTTTTGCCATGATTCGTGTGTGTATGTAGATGTGGGAGTTTTAGAAAAAAGGAGCGCGCTGTATGGCAGAGGTTGCGCCGGGTTCAAGGAGTTTCCGCGTTTTCAAAGAGGGAGCGCGCGGGTTTTGACCACGAAAAACACGAAAGGCACGAAAGAGGAGGGCGCTTTTGTCGGGCAACGATGATTCATGGAAGGGAGGCGTTAGCGGGGATGGTGGCCGAGAAGAGGGTGATGGTGGGGGAGGCTGGGGAGAAGAATGGGCGCGTGGCGCTGGGCTTTGGATTCACGCGGAGGGCCGCGTGAGCCACATTCGCAACCACATTGGGAGCCGCATTGCGGGTGCGGGCGAGGAGTTGGGTGAGGGAGTCGTCGAGGGTGGTGTGGCGAGGGGATTTGGAGGGGTGGAAGCCGGCGAGTTTGCTGTCGAGATAGAGAGCGCGGAGCTTGTCGGGAAATCTGAGGTAGAGGCCGCTTTTTGCTGACTTGCGCACGTTCCAAAGATCGGAGTCGTCGGGGAGGGTGGCGGCTTGGGCGCGGACGACGCGGGCGTAGTAGTTGCGGATTTCGACGTAGCTGAGGAAATCGGAGTCGGGCTGGGACTCGGCTTTTTGGCGCAGGGCGGCGAGTTCGGCCTGGATGTGGGATTTGCGCTTGAGCCGGGAGCCGTTGCTGCGGGCGGTGTTGGCGTTGGCGCCCGGGAAGGCGTGGAGATACGCGTCTTTAGCGGTGGCGCCGGCGAGGAGGCGGTTGACGAATTTGCGGTGCGGCAATGAGAGTTTCGCTTTCATGGGAGTGACCTTGTGGAGAGCCGAACGCGGAAGGGCGGGCGGCGGGGGGTGATGGTTTGTCTCTGGGGAGACGGACTTTTCCTTTAGAACCTCTGAACCTTGAACAACCGGATTATTGCAGGGATTGGGGGGAAATGGAAGGAGGAAGTGGAGGGCGGGGGGACTAGAGAGTAGAGGAGGAAAGAATAGCTTCGATGCAAATAATCTGCCTGTCCCCTTTTGCGTTTAGTCGCTTATGCGCGTGTCCTATGCATAAATGAAAAAAAGACCCACCATGAGCAATCCGCATCGAGAGTATTGTCGCCGCCAGCACCGCATACTTGGGCAGTATCTTGCGATTTGCGCATGGATTCAGGGCGTCGAGTGCGTCGCTCTTGAGCGTAGCCATCTCGAACATTTTCTTGGGCTGGAACGCATACGAGGTGAGCGTCGGCGCTGGCTCCGCGAGGATCTTCGTCCTTGGTTTCCTTTTCAGCATAGTTACGACATCACCGGGACGGACGCATCACTTCATTCGCTCTTCCTTTCTCGCGTTCCCATCGAAGAACATCTTTGCCACGACTCTCTCACCACTCCACGCCGTATCCAAAAGATGCGCAAGGGAAGCCCAAACACCCGGATTTTCGCCAGCCTCACCGGCCGTAAAAAGTTTCCGAGCGAGGATGAGATCATCGCGCAACTCGCACTACTCAGCACAGGGCTTACAGCGCCCAAATACGAATGAACGAAAGCCAACCAAACCCAAGGCTACCGATCCGCTGTGAGTTTCGGTCCAGCGGATATACAGCCGAGGAGATTGATGCACTTCGCTTGGACCTGATGGATATTGCCGACCTTCAGCCGAGACGGCAAGGGATCCCTGCGGCAGGTGCGTCCTACGACATTCGTTTCTACATTCAGTGGGCAGGATCGGCACTGCTTTCCGGCGTTATTGGCAACGCCGCCTACGAACTTATTAAGGCTATAGGAGGACGATTAGGCAAATTTTTCCAACGCAAACAAAAACAGCCGAACGGTCTGCCACCCGACATATACTATTTGGAATTTAGCTTTGATGATGTGGATCTCCGTATACGTGGTGCCGACATCGACAACGACCCCGACGGTAATTTTC
>FTCB01000626.1_pt1 | contig 24583 bp, 20 predicted proteins | sample 1639431 | NCBI WGS metagenome assembly FTCB01 (sample SAMEA3914864, study PRJEB12502) | metagenome | biome: forest; material: soil | place: USA | collected 2012-03-12 | depth 0.3 m
GGATCGACGTCGGTGGCGATGGCGGGGACGAGGATCACGTTGTTGTTGAAATTGACGCGGACGTTCTGGCCTTCGAGGGCGATGAAGCGGACGCGGGTGCCGACGTTGAGGGTCACTTTTCCAAATTGGAGCTGCACGGCCACGGGTTTGGTGACGGTGAGGATGTTCTTAAACCCAGCGGCCGTGGCCGGGGTGGCCGGAGTTTCCGAGCCGGAAGTGGCCGGCGGCACCGCGGGGGCGTCGGCTCCCGGTGGCGCCGGGGCCGGCGGCGTGCCGAGCGGGGTGGCGGGATTAGCCGGAGCCGCGGTTGCGGACGGAGCGGCCGCATCGGATGGAGCCGGGGCGGCGGGAATGGCCATCTTCGGATCGGCGGCGGGGATTCCGGCGTCTGCTGGTGCGGGTGCGGCTGGGACGCCGGCGGCGGGAGCGGCGACATCGGGGACGGCGGCGTTGGCTTCCGCGTTGGGCGCGGGGGCGAGCGCGGCGTTTTCGACCGGGGTGGCGGCGATGAGCGGCGCTTTGGTGGGATGCTCGGGAGCCGCTGCGGGCGCCGCCGCTTCATTTGCCGCCGGCGCGCCGGCGGTGTTGTTTGCAGGCGCGGCCGGCTTTCCGGCGTCTCCCGCTTTCGGATTCGAGCCGCGATTGTTGAACCAATATTGCCCGCCCAAAATCAGCGCGAGCGCGACCGCGCCGATAACCAGCCCGCGCAGGGCGGCGGTGAGGGCGCCTGGTGCAGGGGGCGGGGGCGGGAGTTCGTCCTCGGCCATGGCCTCGGCCACTTTGGATTTGGTGCCGCCGTATTTCAGTTTGCTCTTCCAGCTCTCGTGAATGAGCTGCGGGAAATGTTCGGCGATGGCGGGCAGCAGTTGATCCCACAGCGCGGCCTTGGGATCGTGCTCCCAAGTGGGCGTGCGCTTGTCGAGCGACTCCACGAGCACCTGCACGTGGGCCTTCGTCACGTCCTTCACGGCCTCTGAGGCCTCGGTCTGGCAGCGCTCGAGATAGCGCAACACGCGGTGCGCCCGGCGCTGGTCGAGTTCCTCCTGAAATAGATCCGGGTGCAGGCGCAGCTTTTCCTCGGTCCATTTTTGCAGGCGCGAGGTGAGCTTCGGATTTTCCAGGGCGTCGCTGATCATCAGGGCCGCTTCCTCGCGGGAAAGGTCCTCGGAAAAACTCGCACCGATGTAGGTGAGCAGCGCCTTCTGCTTGGCATTCGCGCCTTTTTTGGGAGGGGTGCGAATCCCGCTTTGATTCGGGTTTGGCGGCGGCTGGCTGGGCTTCTCCGAGCCGGGGTGCAGGACTTCGCCGAGGGGCATCCATGCGGGCAGGCCCTTGCGCCAGGCCATGTCCGAGATGGTGAGACTGCCCCGCTGAAAGAGGCTTTGCACCGTGTCTTCGTTGAATGGCCCGGTCTGTTCACCGTCACGGAGAATGAAAATTTCCATAATCGTCGAGGAAGATACCGGGAGAGGGCCTTGAACTTAGTCGAAGAGGTGTGGGCGGAAAGTCCGAAGTTTAACGTCCAACGTCCAACGTCCAACGTCCAACATCCAACGCTCAACGTCCAATGCGCAAGCGACGGGTGGGAGGGTTTCGACCATGTGTTCGGGGCACGTCACTCACTTGCCCATTGGACGTTGGACGTTGCGCCCAGCGGGTTACTCCTTGCGGACGTCCTGGGCTTTGAGGATCCCTTTGTCGGCGACCTCGACTTTGAATTGGAAATGGCCGTCCTTGCGGATGTCGAGGTGGTTGAACTGGGAGGGGACGACGACGGGGATGGGCTGGCCGTTGACCTTCACGTTGAAAACGCGGTTGCTGGGCTGGTAGGCGAGCTGGTCGCCGATGATGCCCTCGAGCTTGTAGGTGTTTCCGCGCAGGGAGTTCGCGTTTTCCATGTACTCGCTGACCGGGAAAGGCGGGAGGGTGCGGAAGGGATCGCTGACGTGATTTTTCAAAAACCAGCCCACCGCAATCGCCGCCACCACGAGGAAGGCGGCGACGATGAACCAGACAGGGTTGGTAGCGGAACTGGCGCGGCGGGCCATAAAAGCGCGCGAACGTAGGAGGCCAGCCGGGCGATTGGCAAAAGATTTCGCCGTTAGGGGGAAATTCGATGGGCGCCGCAACCGAATGATGCCAGACGCCGGGCCGCTTGGCGGCCCCGCCATCTGCCTTCCGGTCGCCGCTACGCGGCTAGGCGACGTGTTCGTGCTCGTGCATCCACTTTTCGGCGGCGGCGCGGCATTGGGCGCAGTAGCGGACGGCGACCATTTTTGGTTTGCGGTGGCGGAACCAGCCGGCGCGCGGGAGCGGCGAGAGGCTGGCGATGGCGCGCCAGCTATTGGGAAAGAGCATGCGCTTGGCCTGGGCGAGGTCGTCCTCGATATGGCAGGGGGGGACGACGGGTGCTTCATCCAGCACGCGCTGGCAGTCGTGCACGTCGCACACGGTGCCCAGAAGATTGGCGTCGTCGCGCGGATCGTTGCAGTCCGCAGTCGCGCCATCGGTGAAGGACGAGACGGAGGAACGTGAGAATGAGAAGATCGAAGTCAGGCTCATAATCGGTGCTCTTGTTGGGCTAAGAATTCCGAGTTCCTCGGCGCGACACCATAAGCCGATCGTCGTATGCCGCAACTGCCCGGCCGAAGATTTTTTCTCCGACTTTTGGACGAGATCCGGCGTCGTGACGGAGGCCAGCGACTAGTGGACCGACCCCCCGATTCCGACGTGATGATGCTCCGTGCCCACGCGCATGCTCGACGAGCAACCCGTCGCGAAGCAGAGCCCGCTGATGGTCAAAAGAATGGCTGCTATTTTCATACGCTATCGCTTCGGTTTCCCGGCGTCGGGCGCGTGGGTTTAGTTGCTGGCGGTTTGGTAAGAATTCGCGAATTTCCGGCATAGGTTCAAGGGATGGGAGGAGGGACGGGAACGGTTGTTCCGGGAGGGAACGGGTTTGTCATCTGGCGCGGGCGAGGGATTAGAAACACCCAACACTGAACACCCAACACCGAACACTAAATGCGCAGGCGAGTGAGCGGGAACGTTGGGTGTTCGATGTTGGGCGTTGGGTGTTGGGTGTTCTCATCAAGAGTGGTGGCCATAGGCCACACGCCTATTGCGTCCTTGCGGGGAATGATCTAGTGCCGGGGGATGCGTTTTTTCCTTCCTCTCCTCACTCTCGTCTCGGCTGCTTTGGCGGCGGAACCCAACACGCTCACGGCGGATGAGCAAAAAGCCGGCTGGAAGTTGCTCTTCGACGGCAAGAGCAGCGAAGGGTGGAAGGGGATCGGAAAAAAAGAATTTCCCGCGAAGGGCTGGGTGGTCGAGGGCGGCGCGCTGAAGCGCGCGACGGCGGGTGGCGGGGATATCGTGTCCACGGACGAGTACGAAAATTTCGAGCTGTCGTGGGAATGGAAGATCACGCCCGGCGGCAATAGCGGGCTGAAGTACAATCTGCCCAACGCAGCGCAGGGCGTGGGCTTTGAATACCAGATGCTCGACGACGACAAGAATCCCGATGGCGCCGTGCCCGGGGGTTCGCATCGCACCGCGGCGCTCTATGATCTCATCCCGCCGCCGCAGGACAAGAAAGTGCAGCCGATCGGCGAATGGAATGTGAGCCGGATCGTGGTGAACGGAAACAAAGTGGAGCAGTGGCTCAATGGCGGGAAGACGGTGTCTTTTGAAATGGGCAGCGAGGAACTGAAGGCGATCATCGCGAAGTCGAAGTTCAAGGGCGTGGCGGGCTTTGGGATGAAAAAGAAGAGTCCCATCCTGCTGCAGGATCATGGCGCGGTGGTGGAGTTTCGGAGCATTAAGCTGCGGCCGCTGTGATCTAGACTGCGGCGGCATGACGCCGCTCTGGTGGGCAGTCCCGCGGATGCGGGGCTGCGGGCGGGGAAAGTAATCGAAAACAAGGGTGTTTCTCCTTGGCGGATGGTCTTGGAGAGATCCGGGCCTGTTGGTGCTTGCGGCCATACCACGCGCGTCATGCCGCGCCATGCCACAAAGCGGTGCCAAGGCACCGCACTCCAGATTGCGTCTCGCGTTTTCGGGCGCTTGTGCCGAGGATGGGCGCATGCTCGACGATAACCTCCGCGATTGGATGACGGCGGACCTGGCGGATATTGCCGGGACGTACATGCCGTTTGGGCGGTTTGGGCCGGAGCATTTCCCGCCGCATGGGGTGCCGCTGTTTGATTTGCCGGTGGAATATCTGGCGTGGTTTGAGCGGAAAGGCTGGCCGTCGGGGAGGCTGGGGGAGTTGCTCAAGATCCTGCACCAGCTCAAGGTCGATGGCTGCGACGAGATTTTTGACAAGTTCCGCCGGGCGCGCGGAGGAAGGACTTCGCTGCGGTAGGGGGCAAAGGTAGGGACGCCGCGCCGTCGGCGTCCGTGATCTTTTTGGGGAATGCGGGGATGGGAGCAGTACGTCTCTTGCGAAGATCAGGGACGCCGACGGCGCGGCGTCCCTACCTTCTACAGCGAATCCAGAAAGCGCAGGAGGGCGGCGCGGTCGGCGGCGGAGAGTGTGGCAAAGGCGGTGCGGCTGGCGGTGGCTTCGCCGGCGTGCCACAGGATGGCTTCCTCGGCATTTCGCGCGCGGCCATCGTGCAGGAGGGTGGTGTGCCCGTTCACCGTTTCTTGCAGGCCCAGGCCCCAAAGTGGCGGGGTGCGCCATTCGTTGCCGGTGGCGAGGCCGTCGGGACGTCCGTCGGCGAGGCCGGGGCCCATGTCGTGCAGCAGCAGATCCGTGTAGGGGTGAATGGTGTGGCCGGCGAGTTCCTTGGGCAGGGCGTCGGGCGCGGTGGTCCACGTCGTGCGGTGACAGGCGGCGCAGCGCAGGGTGCCAAAGAGTTCGCTGCCGCGCATGGCGCCAGGGTCGTCGAGATTCCGGCGGGCGGGCGGCGCCAGCGTTTGCAGGTAAGTCGTGACGCGCTGGAGCAGCATCTCGGAAATCTCCGGGTCGCCGCCGGAGGGCAGCGCGGCGAGCAGCGGAGCCTCGGCGGAGGTGTAGGCCTCGGCGGGATTCACCGGCGAGGTGATGCCGATGTCGCCGGAGAAGGCGTCGGCAGCCTGTTGCCGAAGGCTGGGCTCATTGGCCTTCCAGCCAAACCGGCCCAGCCGCTGTTTCTGCGCGGTCTTGTCCCAGACTTCATTCACGCGGCCGCTGATGCCGTCACCATCGCGATCGTCCGGATCGGCGAAAGCGCGAATGGCGTCCTCGGGAATCGCTTCGAGCAGCCCGAGGCCGTGGACCGCATTCGCAATGCGCGGGCTCGTGAGCAGCGGGGCGTCCGGCTCGCCATAGCCCCAGTCGCTGAATTTCACGCGTGGCTTGCGGAGAACGACCTTCGTGCCATCGGGATAAGCGAAGGGTTGCTCCTCCCACTCGATGGTGACGTGCGCTTCGGGCTTCGCGCCGGGGATGGCCGAGGTCTGAATCTGATCGCCGTAGACGGGATGCGGCCGGCCATCGGCGGCGCTGATGCGCACGAGCAGCGCGACGGAGGCGATGCCGGGCTCGGGAGGGCGGCCACGGCCATCGAGCAAATGGCAGGCGCTGCAGGAGCGCGCATTGATGAGCGGGCCGAGACCATCGCGCGACGTGGTGGACGCCGGCGCGGCGACCCAGTTTTCGTTGAAGAAGGAATTGCCCGTGGAGAATTGGCGCTGCGTCGCCGGCTCGATATTTTCCAGCGGCTGGGAGTAGGCATTGCGCCCCACGTCAAAGCTGGTGGTGGCGCCGCCCGAGAACGCTTCGGGCGGCGGGTCGGAGAAAGCGGCGACCGGCAGCAACAGGCCGGCCCAAAGGAGAATCCGGCTCATTAGCCCGCAGGCGAAGCGTCCTGTCTTTCGAGTTCCACGGAAAGCTGCTTCGCGAGCTGCTTGAACCGTGCGGCGAGGCCCTCGATTTGCCGGAGCGATTCGAAGACCGCGCGCCGGCCCGGGGCGTCATCGTCCGCGCCGCGAATGGCTTGATCGAAGGGCACCGGGATGAGCTGGAGCTTGCGTTCGGTTTGGACGAAAGCGGTATCGATGTCTTTCGCGAACTCCGGCGCCAGCGCCGCAGCAAGTTCCCGGACGCCTGCACCCTCGACACTACCGCCCGGAACGAAGCGGGCCTCGTATTTCCCCGTCCACACCGCACGGATGCCGGCGAGGTTATTCAGAAAATCGAGGTGCGTGGTGTCGCTGAAGCAGGACTGCTCATTTTCCTGATCCTTCGTCTCCAGCGCCACGCCCATCCGCTCGCCGGCCATTTCATGGCTGGGGAGGTAAAACATGCCGGTGAGGATGTGGGCCAGGCTGGTGCGCGCGGAGTTCGGATCGGTAAAGCCTTCGCGGTAATTTTTTTCTCCCGCCTTCCATTCGCGCGCCACCGATTCCAGATCCTGCTCGAGCAGCACTCCGGCGGCTCGCAGCACGGCGGCGCGCCGCTTCGCGAAAGGACCCTTCGTGTAATCGGTGACGGGCCGATTGCCAGGGCCGGTGGGGCTCAGATCCTGGCCCCACAGCATGAATTCAATCGCATGCCAGCCGCAGGAGATGTTCTTTTCGCCCTCCACCTGATTGCGCGCCTTCAGTTCGGCGGGGCCGATGCGGGGGAGGCCCTTCACATCCTCGACGATTCCCGGCTGGTCGGGCTGGCCGGATTCCAGCCAGGCCTCGTCAATCGGCCAGGAATTAATGCGGGCCTCGGGGCCCGTGGCCGAGTCGATGGGGCCACTGTAAAAGCGGAAGACTTCCGACTGCCCATACGGCACGCGCGCGGCGATCCACGCTTCGCGGCACTTGGCGAGCCGTTCCTCGGTCGGCTGCGCGAGGAAATCATCGATGGCGTGATTCAGGCGTTTGACGCCGGCGAGGGAGTCCGCATAGACGGCGTAGACCAACTCCGCATAGTGTTTCGTGACGCGCTCGACTTGATCGCGTTGCTGCGCGGTTTGCTCGGCGACCGCGGGGTCGGTCGAGCAAAGCCAAATGCACCAAGTACAGAGTGCGAGGAGTGTGGGGACTACGCGGCTCATGCCCCTGAGTATCGTCTAAGGGAAAGGGGTTTTGCAAGCGTGCAGTCATCCCGATCCCCAGGCCCGCGCGGAGAGGCGGAGGCTGGGTGGGCTGGCCTCGAGTCACGGCGCTCAAAAGCAGATGGCTGGTGCAAGCGGTTGGGAAAAGCGCGGGACGCAATGGCTTGCGATCGGGGACTCCCGCAGCGGCGCTTTTTTCCAATCTGTAGCGATATCGAAGGCTAAGGGGCTGTCACACGGGTGACACCGGGGTCGGATCTACAGAGAGAAAAAGAGGACGACGGTACCGATTGCCGTTGACATGTCTGGACGATTTTGGGACGAATTTGGACGATTTGGGAGAATCTGGGACCAGCCCGCCCGTAGAACTCTTTGATGCCTGACGCCCTGCCATTGCCAAAATTCGATGCCGATCTTGAGCGCACGCTCGACAACGGCCTGCGATTGGTGGTGCCGCCGGACTGGCGTGAATTCGGCATTCCGGAGTTCTTCCTGGTGCGCGACAGCAGCAACTCTTTCATCAAGGCCTTCCCGCCTTCGGAGTTCGACAAGATCATCAACCAGATCGAACAGGAGTGCGGTAATGACCTCGAGCGCCTACACGACGAAATGGAGGCGATCGGGTCCGTGTCGAAGCGCGTGAAGCTCGATACGGCGGGACGGCTCGCGGTGCCGTCGGATATGTGCGAAGCCATCGGCCTCGGCACGAAAGGGCCGAAGGTGCTGCTCAAAGGGGCGGTGCGCACATTCAACATTTGGAATCCCGCCAAGTATGCCGAGCGGGAAGAGGCGCGCAAGAAGATGGAGGCCGCAGGCCAGAAACAAGTGAACGGCAGAAGGAGGCTGGGGCTGTGATGGACTATTGCGCCACGCCACGAATCGAGTTGGAGGACGCCGCCATGCCTGACCACGCGCACGAATTTTCCTACCACATCCCGGTGTTGTCGCGGGAAGTCGTCGACTTCCTCGCGCCCGCGCCGGGCCAATGGATCGTGGATTGCACGCTGGGCGGAGGCGGCCACACGGCCGCGCTGCTCGAGCGCGGCGCCACGGTGGTGAGCCTCGACCAAGATCCCGAGGCGATTCAAACTTCGAGCCAGCGGCTGGGCGGTTTCCTTGGGCGGTTCCGTCCAGTCCTGGCCAATTTCCGAGACGTCGGGCGTGTGCTCGACGAACTGGGCGTGCCGCCGTTGCAAGGCGCGCTCATCGATGCGGGCGTGAGCTCGCGGCAACTGGACGATCCGCAAAAGGGCTTTTCTTTCATGCACGACGGCCCGCTCGACATGCGTATGTCGCCGACGGGTCCCGTGACCGCGGCGGACATCGTGAACACGTGGAGCGAGGAGCGGATCGCGGAGATCCTGTTCATGCTCGGCGAAGAGCAGGCTTCGCGGCGGATCGCGGCGCGTATTGTGCGCGAGCGGACGGCGCGGCCTTTCACGCGCACGCTGGAGCTCGCGGAATGCATCGCCCGCGTGGTGCCGAAGCGCGGGCGCATTCACCCGGCGACGCGCTCTTTCCAGGCGCTGCGCATCGCGGTGAACGGCGAACTCGACGCATTGAGCGCGGCGCTGGAAGCGCTGGAGCCGCGCCTCGCACTGGGCGGAAGGATCGCGGTGATCTCGTTTCACAGCGGCGAGGACCGCATCGTCAAAAACTTTTTCCGTGATCGCGCCAGCGAGTGGCTCGATCGGCCCGAGTGGCCGGCGCCGCGGCGCAACCCGAAATACAGTTTGAAGCTGCTCACGCCGCGTCCGGTCATTGCGGGCGAGGAGGAGCAGGCCACCAACCCGCGGTCGAGATCCGCCAAACTCCGCGTCGCGGAGAAAATCCACAGCCATGCCTAATCAACGCAAACACGCCCCTGTCTTTCCCCTCGCCGCCACGCTCATCGGGATCGCGATGGCCGTGTGCGTGGTGAGCTTTTTTGTCAAAGCCCTGCTCGTCCGGCACCAGGTGATCCAGGACGGCGAGCGCATCAAGCGCCTGGAACACGCGCTGTCGGAAGTGAACGCGAAGAACGAATCGCTGCAGGCGCGCAAGAACGAGCTCACGTCCGTGGGCGCGCTCTCGCAAAACATCGCCAATAATTTTCTGAAGCTTCGGAAGATCGACGAGCGATTCGTCGTCAACGTCACGCAACCGCGCCCCGCGGTGGCGGTGACCACCGGCGTGGAGGCGCGTTGAGATCATGTCCCTCGCGTCGCGTGCCTGCCTCGCGTGCTATGGATTCGCGGCGATTTTCACCGGGCTTTCCGCCCGGCTGGTTTACATCGCGGTCATCAAGCACGACGAATACGTTTTAAAGGCGAACATTGCCTACCAGCGCAAAGTCACGCTGCCCGCGCGGCGTGGCTCCATCCTGGATGCCAAGGGCGCCGTGCTCGCGCGCAATGAACCGCAGCGCAACGTCATCGCCGACGGCACGCTGCTGGTCTACGAGAAGAAAGAGGGCAAAAACAAAGTGCAGGTGGACAACCGCCAGAAGATCGCTTTTCTGCTGAGCAAGCCGCTGGATATTCCGCCGGAGGAGATCGTCGCGAAGATCAAGCCGACGAGCCGCTACGTGGTGCTGAAAAAGAAGATCAGCGAAGAAACGGCGGACGAAATCGAAAAGGCGCTGGGCGACAAATACAAGGGCATCCATTTTGAACCGAATTTTGAGCGGGTGTATCCCGAAGGAAAGATGCTCGCGCATGTGGTCGGCTTTTACGGCTACGAGACCTTCACGGACCAGGAGGGCAAGGAGACGGGACGCTTCAAGGGGATTGAAGGCATCGAGCGCTCGATGGACGACTGGCTTTCCGGCCAGGACGGCTGGCGCTGCTTTGAACGGGACGGGAAGGGCAAGGAGATGGTGACGTATCGCACCGAGGACCGCCCGCCGCGCGACGGCAACAACGTGGAGTTGACGGTCGATCTCGGCCTGCAACAGATCGTCGAGACCGAGCTGGACAAGGCGTATCACTCGTTAAGCCCAATCAAGTGCAGCGCGGTGATGATGAATCCCATGACCGGGGAGGTCCTGGCCATGGCCAACCGGCCGTGCTTTGATCCCAATGAGCCGGGCGAGGCGAAGGCGGAACAGCGCTTCAACCATGCGGTGGCGGGCGTTTACGAGCCGGGCTCCACGATGAAGGTGGTGACGTGCGCCGGCGGCATCAATTTTGGGAAGGTGAAGCTCAACACCGAGATCTTTTGCGAGAATGCGCACTGGTTCTACGGCGGCAAGCCGCTCGGCGATCATCATCCTTACGGGATGCTGACGGTGGCGGGGATCATCGAAAAGTCCTCGAACATCGGCGCGGCGAAGATTGCCATCAGCATGGGCGAGGAGGTCTTTCACGGCTGGCTGCGCAAGTTTGGCTTTGGCCAGATGACGGGCATCGCGCTGCCGGGCGAATCGCGCGGCATCCTGCATCCGCGCAATGCGTGGTCGGGCATCTCGATCACGCGCATCGCGATGGGCCAGGAAGTGTGCGTGACGCCGCTGCAGATGGTCACCGCGGCCTCCGTGATCGCGAATGGCGGGCATTTGATGCTGCCGCAAATCATCAAGCGGATTACCGACCAAAACGGCAACCTGGTGCGCAGCTACGAGCCGCAGGAAGTGCGCACGGTGATGACGGCCGCGGTCGCCTCGGACATCCGCGAAGCCATGCTGCGGGTCACGGGCGCCGCGGGCACGGCGAAGCGCGCGTTCATTCCCGGATATCGCATCGCCGCCAAGACGGGCACCACGCAAAAATACGATCCGGAAAACGGGGGCCGTCCCTCGCGGACCAAACACGTCACGTCGCTCGTGGGCTTTGTGCCGGCGGACAAACCGGCGTACTGCCTCATCATCGTGATGGACGAAGCCAAGATGCCGGCCAATGAAGACACCGGCGGCATGGTGGTGGCGCCCATCTTCAAAGCCATTTCGGAAAAGGCGCTGCCCTATCTCGGCGTGCCGCCCGATCCGGTGCTGCTCCAGCAGGACCTGGAGATGCAAAAGAAACTCGCGAACCAATGAACCTTGAAATTCTAGCACAAGTCATCCGGCCCATCGCCGTGACGGGCTCGCTGGATCGCGATGTGACCGCGATTTGCTACGACTCGCGCCGCGCAACGGAAGGCTGTATTTTTGTCGCGCTGCCCGGGGTGAAAACCGACGGCAACGAATTCATCGACGCCGCCGTGGCCAAAGGCGCGGTGGCGGTGGTGAGCGAAAAGCCCGGCCTGGCGACGCGGGCCACACACTTGCAGGTGCGCGAAGCACGCCCGGCGCTGGCGGACCTGGCGGCCACGTTCTTCCGCAATCCGTCGCATCACCTGAAGATCGCGGGCGTCACCGGCACCAACGGCAAGACGACCACGGCGTTCATCATCAAACACCTTTGCGACACCGCGCTGCAGCGCTGCGGGCTCATCGGCACCGTGCGCTACGTCGTCGGCGATCGCGAATTGCCCGCCTCGCGCACCACGCCCGAAAGCGCGGACGTGCACGAGCTGCTGTGGATGATGCGTTCCGCGGGCTGCAAGAGCTGCGCGATGGAAGTGAGCTCGCACGCGCTCATGCTCGACCGCGTGCGCGGCGTGGAGTTCGACGTCGCGGTGTTCACCAACCTCACGCAGGACCACCTCGATTTTCATCAGACGATGGACGCGTATTTCGATGCGAAAGCGCGTCTCTTCGAGGGCCTGCCCAAGCAGACGAAAAAGGTCGGGCGCGCGGTGATCAATCTCGATGACCGCTTCGGCGCGCGGCTCGTGGATCGCCTTGGGCGCAGCATGGAATTCTTTACCTATGGGCAGGGCGTGCACGCGCAATTCCGCGCGAGCAACGTGCGCATGGATTTTTCCGGCACCACGTATGCGCTCGACGCGCTGGGCCGCAGCTACCTCGTGAAGATGCCGCTCATCGGGGCCTTCAACGTTTACAACAGCCTGGCGGCGCTCGCCGCGGCGCATGTCATGGGCGTGCCGATGCGCACGGCGGTGCAGGCGCTGGCGACCCTGCCGCCGGTGCCTGGGCGCATGCAGGCCGTGGCGGCGAAGAAACCGTTCCGGGTGTTTGTCGACTACGCGCACACCGACGACGCGCTCATCAACGCGATGAAGACGCTGCGGGAACTGGAGCCCGGGCGGCTCATCACGGTGTTTGGCTGCGGCGGCAATCGCGACCGCGCCAAGCGCCCGAAGATGGCCGCCGCCGTGGACGCGCTGGCGGACTACGCCATCGTGACGAGCGACAACCCGCGCAAGGAAGATCCGCTGGCGATCATCGAGGACATCAAGCCGGGCTTCCGCCGGTTGACGCCCGAGATCATCGTCGACCGCAAGGAAGCCATCTACAAGGCCATCGCCATGGCGCAGCCGCGCGACATCATCCTGCTCGCGGGCAAAGGCCACGAGGCCTACCAGGAATTTGCGGACTCCACGATTCCTTTCGATGATGCTGCCATTGCCGCCAGCGCGCTGGGCGAGCGCCGCGAGACCGTCAGCCGTCCGCATCCGCGTCGTCCGCGCAATGAACCCGGCGAAGGCGGCCCGCAGGGACGCGGTCCGCGGCCGGGTGGCCGTGGCGGTCCACAGGATCGCGAAGGCCGGGAGCGTCCGGGCCGCGAACGCGGCGACGACGAAGCTTTTGAATAACTGGAGATGAACCCAACACCGCTTTCCAAGATTGCGCAGTGGGCCGGCGGGCGATTGCTCGCCGGGCGTGCGGACGCCCTGATTCAGGACGTCTGCACGGACTCGCGCGCGCTGAAAGCAGGCTCGCTCTTCGTGGCGCTGCGCGGGGAAAATTTCGACGGGCACGAGTTCATCGCCGAAGCGGCGCGCCTCGGAGCGGCGGGCGCGATCGTGGAGCAGGCGCCCGCCGGGCTGCCTGCGGATTTCGGGATCATCGAAGTGCTCGACACGCTGAAAGGCTTGCAGGCGCTGGGGGCGAACTATCGGGACACGCTGTCGGCCAAAGTGGTCGGCATCACCGGGAGCAATGGGAAGACCTCGACGAAAGATGCGACCGCCGCGGTGCTGGGCCGCCGCTACAAGACGGCGAAGACGGAGGGCAATTTGAACAACCACATCGGCGTGCCGCTCACGCTGCTCGGGCTCGACGCCTCGCACGAGGCCGCGGTGGTGGAGATGGGCATGAACCATGCGGGCGAGATCGCGCCGCTGGCCGCCATGGCACGGCCGGACGCGGCCATCATCACGAACATCGGCGTCGCGCACATCGAGTTCATGGGCTCCCGCGAGGCCATCGCGCAGGAGAAAGGCGTGCTCGCCGAGGCTGTGTCGAGCCACGGCACGGTGGTGCTCAATGCCGATGACGATTTTACCACCCGCATCGCGGCGCGCTGCCGCGGGCGCGTGGTCACGGCGGGGATTCGCAGCGGCGACGTGCGCGGGAGCGATTTGCAGCCTTCGATTTCGGGAACCAAGTTCCGCGTTCATGTTTCCGGGCGGTTCGTGGACGCGGAACTCCCGGTTCCCGGGGAGCACATGGTGCGCAATGCGCTGCTCGCGGTGGCCGCGGGGCTGGCGCTCGGCGTGACGCTGGAGGAATGCGCCGCGGGCCTCGGCGAGCTGAAGCTCAGCAAGGGCCGGCTCCAGCAAAAAGCAATCGGCGGTCTCCTGATCCTGGACGACAGCTACAACGCCAATCCCGACAGCATGGCCGCGGGCCTCGCGACGCTGGCGCAACTGCCGGGCCCGGGCCGGCGGATCGCCGTCCTCGGGCGCATGGGCGAACTCGGCTCGGAAGCGGAACGCGGACATCGCCGCGTGGGCCAGGCTGCGGGCAGCTTCGGCATCGCGTGCGTGATCGCCGTGGGCGACGAAGCCCGCTGGATCGCGGAGGCGGCCACGGAAGCCGGAGTGGGCAAAGTCGTGCCGGTGGCGAATGTCGACGAAGCCGTGAGCGCCCTGCGCGACTATGCGCGCGCGGGCGATCTCGTGCTGGTGAAAGGGAGCCGTTCCGCGCGGATGGAACGGGTCATCCAAGGTCTCGAAGCCGCGATGAAAGGGGGAGCAACGGCATGATGTATTTCCTGCACAAACTGAGCATCGGCGCGGACAGCGATTTCCTGAAAGCGTTCAACGTCTTTCAGTACGTCACCTTCCGTTCGGTGTTCGCGGCGCTGACCGCTTTCATCCTGTCGCTGCTGCTCGGCAACGTCACCATCCGCAAGCTGCTCTCGCTGAAACTGGGCCAGCCCATCCGCAGCGCGGAGGAAGTGAACAAGCTCCACGAGCTGCACGGCAAAAAGGCCGGAACGCCCACGATGGGCGGCATCCTGCTGCTCGGCGCCACGGTCTTTTCCACGGTGCTGTGGGCGCGCTCGGACAACACCTTCGTGTGGCTCGTGCTCGGCGCGATGGTCGTCGCGGGCGGCCTCGGCTTTGCGGACGACTACCTGAAGGTCTCCAAGAAAAACACCGACGGGGTGAGCGAACGCACCAAGCTCGTCGTGCAGCTGGTCATCGCGATTGGCGTCACCATCTATTTTCTCAGCGACCCGAAGCTGAACGTGCAGGCGCAGGCGCTCTTCGTGCCGTTCTACAAAAAGATGCTCGTGCCGAACATGGGCTGGGTGCTCACGTTTTTGTTCTTTGCGGGCATCATCCTTGGCACGTCGAACGCGGTGAACCTCACCGATGGGCTCGACGGCCTGGCCACGGGCTGCACGCTCACGGTCACTTTTGCCTACGCGGTGCTCTCCTATGTCGCGGGGCACACGGTTTTTTCGGATTACCTGCAAGTGCCATTCTACCCGCAGGCCAGCGAGCTCACCGTCTTTTGCATGGCGCTGGGCGGCGCGTCGCTGGGCTTCCTGTGGTTCAATGCGCACCCCGCGCGCGTGTTCATGGGCGACACCGGCTCGCTCGCCATCGGCGGCGCGCTGGGCGTGGTGGCCATCTGCGTGAAGCAGGAATTACTGCTGCTGATCATCGGCTTCGTGTTCGTCGTCGAGGCCGCCTCAGTGCTCATCCAGCGCTTCTATTTCAAATACACCAAGCGGAAGTACGGCGAAGGCCGGCGCGTTTTCAAGATGGCGCCGCTGCATCACCACTTCGAGCTCAGCGGCTGGAAGGAAACCGCTGTCGTCGTCCGCTTTTGGATCGTGAGTTTCATCTGCGCGCTGCTCGGCCTCGCCACGCTCAAGCTCCGCTAAACCACTTTTTTCGCGAAAGACCGCCCAACATCCGCAACCGCTACCGCCACCATGAACAAACCACTGCAAAAACTTCGCCGGTTTTTCACCCGGACCAAGCGCCTGAACGCGACCGCGAACCCTGACGCGCTCTCCGCCGCCTACGACGATGACGACGGAGCGAGCCGGCTTTCCGGCGCTTTCGTCGTGGTGCTCCTCCTGCACATCGTCGCGCTCGTGGGCGTCTTCGCCTTCGCGCGCATCAAGGACAGCCGCACCGCCAAAGCCAATGAAACCAAGGCGCCTCCCGGAGCCACGCCCGTCCCGGGCTCGGCCGCCGCGCTCGGCGCCGCTGCCGGTAAAAACGGCAACGCTGCGCGCCAGCCGGCCGCGACACCGGCTTCCACGCCGGTACCCGCGCCCGCGGCTCCGACCGCGCCCGCGCTGGTCTCGCACCAAAACGTGCCCGCCGCCGCGTCGATCCCCGTGAACGAAACGCGCGCCAATTCCGCCGAGTCCGCGAAGGCCGCCGGCAAAGGCGTGCACGTCGTCAAGAATGGCGAGACGCTCACGAAAATCGCCACGGCCAACAACATCAGCGTGACCGAGCTCGTGAAGGCCAACGGGCTGAAGAATGAGAACGACCTGCGCGTCGGCCAGGAGCTGAAAATTCCCGAGCCCGGCAAAACGCCCGCGCACACGGCTCCCGCCGTGGCCGAGACGCATCCGAAGGCCACCGAGGAAAAAGCCACTGCCGGCAGCGGCGACAGCTACACCGTGAAACGCGGCGACAACCTCACGAAAATCTCCACCAACACCGGCGTGAAGATGGACGTGCTCATGCGGCTCAACGGGATCAAGGACCCGAAGAAGCTGCAGGAAGGGCAGAAACTGAAACTGCCGAAGAAAGGATAGGGAATGTTGGAATTGCCGGCAGCCATTACGAATGAGGGCGGCGGCCCAAGGAGCGGCGACATTCCTGTCGCCGTCCACACTAGCGCGAAGCGCCAAATTCTCTTCGCATGTGCATCTCAAACACCGCCGCCTTTCCGTAGATTGACTGCTCCGCAGCGCTCCATGACGGCGACAAGAATGTCGCCGCTCCTTGGGGCGCCCCGCCGTTTGGGTCGATTCACCTAGCCAACATCCAATACCAGCCCATGCAACGCCGCTTCGTTTTCATCAACATGCTGTTGATGATCTTTGCCGTGGTGCTCCTCGTCTCGCTCGGCGTGGTGATGCTCACGAGCACGGGCGCGTACGCGCAGGAAGCGCGGGGCGATGCGAACTTCTTCCTGAAACGGCAGCTCATGTGGCTCGGGGCGGGCGTGGTGTTTTGCGTACTCGCGGCCATGCTCGATTACCGCTGGCTGGAGCGAAATTGGCTGTGGCTCTACGGCATCTCGGCGGTGCTGCTGGTGTGCTGCTTTGTGCCGGGCATCGGCAAGACGCTGAACGGCGCGAAGCGCTGGATCCGCGTGGGCGTGGGCGATCAAGGCCTGCAGCCCTCGGAAATCGGGAAGCTCGCGGTGCTCGTGGCGCTGGCGGCGTGGTATGGGCGCCGGGAGACGAAGGCGAATACGCTGGTCAGTGGCTTCATCATTCCGCTCGCCGGCGTATGCGGGCTCGTGGGGCTCATCGCGCCGGAAGTCGATCTCGGCACGTCGAGCCTGCTCATGGGCACGTCGCTGCTGGTGATGTTCGTGGCCGGCACGCGCATTTGGTGCCTGACGCTGCTGGCGAGTGGCGCGGGCGCGGCGCTGTGGGGCGCGATTCATTTCATGAGCGAGCGCCAGGGCCGCATCCTCGCATTTCTGTATCCGGAAAAATACCCGGACGATGCGTATCAACAAATGCAGGGGCTCATCGGGCTCGGCTCCGGCGGCATCTGGGGGCTGGGCATTGGCAATGGGCGGCAAAAAATCAGCTACCTGCCGTATGCGCACACCGATTTTATTTTCCCGAGCGTGGGCGAAGAGCTCGGCCTGATCGCCACGCTGGGCGTGTCGCTGCTCTATTTGCTGCTCGCGGTGTCGGGCACCGTCATCGCCACGCGGGCGAGTGATCGCTTTGGAAAACTTTTGGGCTTTGGCATCGTGACCCTGCTCGCGCTGCAAGCCGCCATCAACATTGGGGTGGTCACGATGGTCCTGCCGAACAAAGGCCTGGCGCTGCCGTTCATCAGCTACGGCGGATCGAACCTGGCTTTCTGCCTAGCATGCGTCGGCATCCTTATCAGCATTTATCGGCACGGCCATGGTGAGCGCCCGGATCCAGAGGGCGCCATCTTTGCTGCGAAGATTAAGAGACGTGAGACGCCGCGCCTGTAGGCGCCGTTTGCTGCAAGGCACGCGTCGTTCGAGCCGTTCTATTTCATACCATGAGATTCGTCATCGCTGCCGGCGGAACCGGCGGTCATTTGTTTCCCGGCCTGGCCGTGGGTGAGGTGCTGCGCGCGCGCGGGCACGAGGTGATGCTGCTGATTTCGGAAAAGGAAATCGACGCGGTGGCCACGAAGGGGCGCACGGAATTCCGCATCGAGAAAGTGGCGGGCGAAGGCCTGCAATCGAAGTCGCCACTCGCGCTGTTCCGTTTCTGGCGAAAGCTGCAACTGGCCAAGAAGCAGTGCGCGCGGCTGTACGACGACTGGAAGCCCGCGGCGGTGCTGGGCATGGGCGGCTTCACCTGCTTTGCGCCCATCGTGACGGGCCGGAAGCGCGGACTGCCCACGTTTGTCCACGAGTCGAACGCCATCCCCGGGCGCGCGAACCGCTGGAATGCGCGCTACGTCACCCGCGTGCTCTTGGGTTTTGAGGATTGCCGGAAGCATTTCCCGAAAGCGCAGTGCGAGGTGGTGGGGACGCCGGTGCGCAATGCGCTGCGCGAGCCCATCGATCGCGCGCAGGCGCTGGCGGCGTTTGGCTTTTCGCCGGGCTTCAAGACGCTGCTCGTGATGGGCGGGAGCCAGGGTGCGAGCGGCATCAACCGCCGCATGGCGGAAGCGCTGCCGCGGCTCGCCGGGCGGGTGCAGGTGATCCATCTCACGGGCAAGGGCGACGAGGCGTCAATGCAGGAAGCCTATAAGGCGGCGGGCATTCCGGCGCACGTGGCCGCGTTTCATCACGCCATGCAGGAGGCCTATGGCGCGGCCGATCTTTCCATCGCGCGGAGCGGTGCGGCGAGCCTCACAGAACTTTCATATTTTGGTGTCCCGGCTCTGCTCATCCCCTATCCGTTCGCAGCCGACGATCATCAAACAGCGAATGCGCAAATTTTTGATCGCGCGGGCGCGGGAGTGCTGGTGAAAGAGAGCGAAGCCACCGGCGAAATTTTGGCCGGAAAAATCCTTGAGTTGCTCGATGCCCCGGAGCGGCTGGCCGCGATGGCACAGCACGCACGCAAGCTGGCCCCAGGAGATTCCGCCGAGCGGGTGGCCGATACCATCCTACGATTTTGCCAATGACGACCGACGGACCGCAACTAGCGCAATTCCTCACGGGCCAGGGGCGCCGCATCCACCTGATCGGCGTCGCGGGCTCGGGCATGAGCGGCATCGCCGGCCTGTGCCTGTCGCTCGGGCACCGGGTGAGCGGCACGGACAAGGCGACCACCACGGAGACGCGCCGCCTGCAGGCCCTGGGGCTCGATTTTTCCACGCCGGATAATGCGGCGAAAGTGCGCGACGCGGAGCTGGTGATTTATTCCTCGGCGATTAAGCCGGGGCATCCGGACTACGACGCCGCCGAGAATCTCAAGCGCCCGATGGTGCGCCGGGCCGACGCACTGGCGGCGATCATGCGCCTGAAAAGAGGCATCGTGGTCGCCGGCATGCACGGCAAGACCACGACGAGCTCCATGGCGGCGCACGTGCTGCGCGAGGCGGGTCTCCAGCCGTCGCACTATGTGGGCGCGGAAATTCCCATCCTCGGCGTGAACGCGCTGTGGGACAAGGCGGGCGAATATTTCGTGGCCGAGGCGGATGAGAGTGACGGCACGATCGTGGGCTATCATCCCGAGCACGCGCTGATCCTGAATATCGAGGAGGAGCATCTCGATTTTTACCCGGACCTCGCGGCCATCGAGCGGGCGTTCGAGCAACTGCTCTCGCAGACGAAGGGAAAGGTCTTCTATTGCGCCGACGACCCGAATGCGACCCGGCTCTGTCCGCGACACCACCAGGCCATCGCATTCGGGGAGTCGCGCGCAGCGCAGTACCGCTTCGAGGCGGTGCACGCGAAGGATTTTCAATCGCATTTCCTCGTCACGCGTGGCGGCGAGCCGCTCGGGGCGGTGACGCTGAATGTGCCGGGCCGGCACAACGTGAGCAACGCCACGGGCGTGATTGCGCTGGCCACGGAACTCGGCGTGCCGTTTTCAAAAATCGCGGCGGCGCTGGAGTCCTTTCGCGGGGCCAAGCGGCGCTTTGAGATCAAATACCGCAGCGAACGCTTCATGGTGGTGGACGACTATGGGCATCACCCCACCGAGATCCGGGCCACGCTGGCGAGCGCGCGGGGCACGGGACGCAAACGCGTGATCACGCTTTTCCAGCCGCACCGCTACACGCGCACGCAGGCGCTGAAGGATGAATTTGGCCGCGCGTTTGAGGACACCGATTTGCTCTTCGTGGCCGACGTGTATCCCGCCAGCGAGCCGCCGATTCCCGGCGTCAGCGGGCAGACGATTGTCGATGCCGTGGGACAGCAGACCGCGCAATCCGGGGTGACCTTTGCGCCGCGGCGCGAGCACATCACGTATGAAGTGGGGCGCCTGCTGGAGCCCGGCGACCTCATTCTCTCGCTCGGCGCGGGCAACATCCACGAGCAGGGCGCGGCGCTCGCGCGCGACGTGGCCACGCTCGACGATTTGCTGAACGCCATGGGCGTCGGTGGCATCAAGCTCTACGAACCGCTGTCGCGCCACACGACGATGCGCGTGGGCGGCCCGGCGCAATTCTGGGCCGAGCCCGAAACGGAGGAGGGCTTCGCGCGGCTGGTGCGTTACTGCACCGAGAAAGGCGTCCCGCTTTTCGTGATGGGCCGCGGGTCCAATCTGCTCGTGCGCGATGGTGGCATCCGCGGCGTGGTGGCGCATCTCACGCGCGGGGAATTCAAACGGCTGGAAGTGCACGATGGCCTCATCTCCGCCGCCGTGGGCGTGAAGCAGCGCGAGCTGGCGATCGCCGCGCGCGACGCGCAGATCGGCGGCTTTGAGTGGTTCGAGGGCATCCCGGGCAATGTCGGCGGCGCGCTGCGCATGAATGCCGGCGCCATGGGCGGCGAGACTTTCCGCCAGGTGGTGAGCGTGCGCTACGTGGATGCGCATGGCGAATTTCATACGCGCACCGCGCAGGAGATGCAGGCCCGCTACCGCGACGTGCCCATGCTGGCGACGAACTACGCCGTGAGCGCAATTTTCCGCGGGGTGCCCGGCAGCTCGGAGGACATTGTGCACAAGCTGGAGGACAGCATGATGAAGCGGCGCACCACGCAGCCGAAGGAGTCGTCCGCCGGCTGCATTTTCAAGAATCCGGCGACCATCCCGGCGGGGAAATTGATCGACGAGCTGGGCCTGAAAGGCACGCGCGTCGGCGGCGCGCGCGTCTCGGAGGTGCACGGCAATTTCATCGTGAACGACGGCAGCGCCACCGCGGCGGACGTGATCGCGCTCATCCAAAAAATCCGGGAAGCCGCCAAGCGCGGCCGCGACATCGACCTGCACCCCGAAGTCCAGATCGTGGGCGAGGAGAAGGGAGTGCACGGATGAACATTTTAACCAACCTTTTCGAAAGACCGGCGCGCCTGATGCGTATTCCGGCCCCATGAACCAAACCTTCATGCCACTTCATCTTACCAACTGGAATATTGCCGTGCTCATGGGCGGGCCGGGCTCGGAGCGCAAAGTCTCGCTCAAGACCGGCGAAGGCGTCGTGAATGCCCTGCGCGAACTCGGCGCGAACGTGACGCCCGTGGACGTGCAGGACGCCAATTTCACCCTGCCGCCGGGCGTGCAACTCGCCTTCAACGTCATCCACGGCACCTTTGGCGAAGACGGCCAGGTGCAGCGCGAACTGGAAAAACGCGGCGTCCGCTACACGGGCGAAGGCGTGCGCGGCAGCGAGCTGGCCATCGACAAAATCGCCACCAAGCAGCGGCTCATCGAGCGGGGCGTGCCGACGGCAAAATTTGAAATCATCCGCCACGGCGCGCGCCCGACGCTGTCCGTGCCGCTGGTCATCAAGGCTCCGAAGGAAGGCAGCAGCGTGGGCATCTACATCGTGAAAGACGCCGCGGAGCTGGAGGCCTCGCTGAACGCGGCGTGGAAATTCGGCGACGCGCTCCTCGTGGAGCAATACGTGGCCGGGCGCGAGCTCACGGTGGGCATCGTGGGCAACCAGGCGCTGCCGGTGATCGAGATCGTGGCGCGGAAGGATTTCTACAACTTTGAGAACAAATACCCGTGGATGAACCCCGGCGCGGGGCCCGGCGCGGACCATTACTGCCCGGCGGTGCTTTCGCCCGAGCTCACGGCCAAGGTGCAGGCCGCAGGAATTGCCGCGCATCGTGCGCTCGATCTTGAAGTTTACAGCCGGGTCGATATTCTCCTCAACGACGCGGGCGAGCCGTTTGTGCTCGAAGTCAATACGATCCCCGGCATGACCCCGACGTCGCTCCTGCCCGAGGCGGCTGCCGCCGTGGGCATCAGCTACGCCGAGCTTTGCCGCCGCATTGCCGAGTTGTCCCTTGCCCGCTTTCACTCGCCATGAAGAAGCGCCGTACGACCAACCGAAAACTAACCACGGATCGCGATCAGCAGAAGAAATTCGTGATCCGCGGCGTGGTGAAGCGCGGCGCGAACCCGCAGTTGCAGCGTGCCAGCCGCAATGCGTGGAAGGTGATCAAATTTGCCTTCAAGCTCACCCTGCTCGCCGCCATCGGCTACGGCTCCTGGGTGGCGTACGACAAACTTTTCTGGCGCAACCCGGACTACGCGCTCTCCGACATCGCCTTCACCACCGACGGTTCGCTGTCGCGCGAGCAGGCGCTGACGGTGGCGAAGCTCCAGCAAGGCCGCAATATTTACAGCTACAGCCTCGACCAGGCGCGCGACGCGCTGAAGACGCTGCCGCAGGTGGAAAACGCCGAGGTGCGCCGCTATTTGCCGAACCGCATCGAGGTCACCGTGACCGAGCGCAAGCCGGTGGCCTGGGTGGTGGGCGAAGCCCAGGACGAGCGGACGCATCTGCTCGATGCGCGCGGCCTCGTCTTCCAGCCGAAGCGCGCGCTGCCGGAGTACGATCCGCTGCCCGTCATCAGCGGCGTGGAGCTCGAGGACCTCGCGCCCGGCAAACCCATTCACAAATCGGAAATCGTGGCGTCGCTCGACCTGCTGCGCCGTTCCCGCGAGGGCGGCGAGACACAGGTCCTGAGCATCGATGTGTCCAAAGGCTACTGCATCGTCGCCACGGACCAGCATCACGCGCGGTTGACCTTCGGTCTCGATGACATTCCCGGGCAGCTTGAAAATCTGACGTTGATCCGCCGGGCGGCCGCGTTGCGCGGCGACGAGATTGCGACGGTGAATCTCATGGTGCAAAAGAATGTGCCGGTGACGCTCGTGCAGCGCGCGTCCAGCGATGACGATGACGGCCAGGAGCCCGTCGCGCCGCCGCGCCCGAAGGTCCTCGACAGCGCGCCCAAACCGGGCGCCGCTACTCCCAACCCCGCCAAGAAGGCGGAACCGGGCAAAACCAAGGACGCGCCGAAGGGAGGCGGCGTGTTGAAAAAATTTCGCGCGTAATGGGTAAAGACCACATTGTTGTCGGACTCGAAATCGGCACCTCGAAGGTGTGCGTGGTGGTGGGCGAATTGAAACGCGACGGCACCGTGCAGATCCTCGGCGTGGGCGAAGCGCCCTCGCGCGGCGTGCGCAAAGGCGAGATCGTGGACATCGACACGTGCGGCAAGTGCATCCGCGAGGCCATCGCCGACGCGGAGGACAAGAGCGACGTGATGATCAAGAACGTCTACCTTGGCGTGACCGGATCGCACATCGGAAGCTTCAACAATCGCGGCACCTTTTTGCTGCCGGACGAGCGGGAACGCATCGAGCAGGAGGACTGCGCGCGCGTGCAAAATGAGGCGCGCTCGGCGCCCATCCCGCCGCAAAACATGTTCGTCCACACCATCCTGCAGCACTACTACGTGGACGGGCAGGACGGCGTGCTGAACCCGGTGAACATGTTTGGCCGCAAGCTGGAGGCCGACTACCACATCATCCACGGCAACGCGAACCGGATCAAAAACAGCATCCAGTGCCTGTGCGACCTCGACCTGGAAATCGAGGACATCATTTTCAATCCCTACGCCGCCGCGCAGGCGGTGCTGAATCAAAGCCAGAAAAACATCGGCGCGCTGGTCGTGGACATCGGCGGCGGCAGCACGGACTACGCGGTGTATTCCGCGGGCGCGCTGAAGCAGAGCGGCTGCCTCGGCGTGGGCGGCGATCACATCACGAACGATCTGTCGCTCGGCCTGCGCATCCCCATGGGCAAGGCGGAGCTGCTGAAAATCAAGGAAGGCTCCTGCGTGCTCGGCAACAGCCTGCCGGGCGAGACCGTGACGCTGAAAGACGAGCACGGTTTCGCGGGCAAGGAAGTGGAGCGCGAGATGCTCAATACGATCATCCATATGCGGCTGCGCGAGGCCTTCGAGCTGCTCAAGCGCGAGCTCGAGCGCGCGCACTACATCGATTACATCGGCGCGGGCATGGTGCTCACGGGCGGGACGTCGGCGCTGAAGGGCATCAAGCATCTCGCCGAGGAAATTTTCCAAATGCCCGTGCAGCTCTGCCGCGCGCAGAACGTCGCGGGCGTGACCAGCGCTTTCGAAAATCCCCAGTATTCCACCGCCATCGGACTCGTGAAATACGCGCAAGCGACGTTTGACGACGAAACCGGCGGCTGGCTCGGCTGGTTCAAGGGGTTCTTTGGTTGATACCACTATGATCGCACTTTCCCGCAACTCGCACGGCTCCACTCCCATCATTCGCGTGATCGGCGTCGGCGGCGCCGGTTGCAACGTGGTCGACCGCCTGGTGCTCGATGGTATCGAGGCGGTGGCTGTCACGGCGGTGAATACGGACGTGCAGGCGCTGACGGCGTCGGTGGCGCCGGAAAAAATTCACATCGGCCAGCAGGCGACGCGGGGGCTTGGCACGGGCGGCGATCCGGAAATCGGCTATACGGCCGCGGAGGAAAGCACGAACGATCTCGAGGCCGCGATCGCCGGCGCGGATTTGATCTTTGTCGTGACCGGGCTCGGCGGCGGCACCGGCAGCGGCGCGACGCCACTGATTTCCCATTACGCGCGGCAGGCCGGCGCCGCGGTGATTGTCTTTGCC
>FTCB01000092.1_pt1 | contig 24079 bp, 19 predicted proteins | sample 1639431 | NCBI WGS metagenome assembly FTCB01 (sample SAMEA3914864, study PRJEB12502) | metagenome | biome: forest; material: soil | place: USA | collected 2012-03-12 | depth 0.3 m
GAACGTGGTGAAGGTGTTTTCCTTCGGAGAAGACCGCGGCCTTTTGTACCTGGCGATGGAATTGGTGGACCATGGCAGCCTGGATGCGCTGATGACCCAGATTAAGAAAGTGCCCGAGGAGCGGGTGCTGGAAGTGGGCATTCAGATCGCCAAGGGGCTGCAGGCCGGACTCGAAAAAGGCCTCATTCACCGGGACATCAAGCCCGGCAACATCCTGTTTTCCGATGCCCATACGGCGAAAATCGTGGACTTCGGCCTGGCGGTGCTCGTGGAGAAGCAGCACGAGGAGGAGGGCGATGTTTGGGCGACACCCTATTACGTGGCGCCGGAAAAACTGGACGGGCAGCCCGAGGATTTCCGCAGCGATATGTATTCGCTGGCGGCGACACTTTTCCACGCCATCGCCGGTCGTCCGCCGTTCATTGCGGAGACGAACTCGATGAGCGAGCTGAAGAAGATCAAGAGCAAGCCGACGCATCTGCTGAGCTTCGCGCCCCACGCCACCACGCCGACGGCCTTCGTGCTCGACAAGGCGCTGAGCGTGAAGCCGGAGGATCGCTTTACGACCTACGAGGATTTCATCCACAACCTCGAATACGCGCAGAACGAACTGCGCAAGCGCCCGCGGAATCGCGTGCCGCACCGGGTGGTGGCGCGGGAGGAATCGCAAGGTGGCGTATGGATTACGCTGATCGTGCTCGGCATCGTGCTCGCGGCTGGTCTCGGATATTATTTTGGACATCAGACCCAGCCGGCGACGCCGCAGGCCAACGCCACGCCGGACGAAAAACCGAAGAAAGTCGATAGCGAGACGCTCTTCCGGCAGGGCTGCGAGCAACTGCTTCGCGGCAAGAGCAAGGCGGCCGTGGCGACCTTCCGCGGGCTGGAAAGCGAAAAGCTGAGCCAGCCGTTGCGGAGCTGGTCCACCCTGCACCTCGGGCTGGCGGAGCTGATCGAGGGACATCCGGCGCCGGCCCGCGCGGCGTTTCGCTCGCTCGGGGAGCGCGTCGCGGGCGAGGACAATGGGCTGGAGCCGAGTGTGGCTTCGTTCTTCTCGAAGCTGGCTGAGCTGGGCGCCGCGGAATCGATACCCGGGCCTGACGATCTGAAGGGTTTCGATCGAAAGACATCCGAGTGCATCGCCTTCCTGGTGCTCGGCCTCAAAAATTGGGAGAGCGGCCAGCACGTGCAGGGCATCGAGCTTTTGAAGACGTTCAAGGATTGCGATCCGACGGGTGATTCCGCGTGGGTCGGTGAATACCGCCCGCTGGTGGGGCCGTATCTCAAGGAGTTTGCCGCCTTTTCCAACATCAAGCGGAGCTTGATGGGATTTGAAACGAATCCCGCGGCGGCCGAGGCCACGCTCAAGAATTTGCCGCACATGCGGGAGCAAATCACCACCGCGGCCCTCGCCGCCCAGCTCACGGAGCTGGAGCTGGACTATGGCCCCAAAATCACGGCGGCCGTGAACAAGGTGAAAACGCAGAATGACGAGAAGATGGCCGCGCAGCTGGCGGCGGAGGAACAGCAGCTTTTGGACGCCAAGCTGAAGATGAAGTCGTTCTGCGAGACCTATCGCTTCAAGGAGGCCATGGCCATCATCCAGGGCGTAAAGGTTTCCCTGCCGGAGCCGGTGAAGGAGCGCGACTTGCTGGCGCGGCGGGTCGAGTGGCTGGTGCAATTCAAGGATCAGCTCGTCCGCGACCTGAATACCGCCGGCTATACGGCCGTATTGCAGCGCCGGAATGGGCAGCAAATCGCCGGCGGCGTGGCGCGGGCCAGTGAGCTGCAGCTCGACGTCAAAGTGCAATTTGGCAATGTCCCAATCGCCTGGGCCGACCTCGCGCCGCAAAGCGTGCTGGCCATGGCACGCTCGTTCATGAAACCGACGCTGCCGCCCGACGCGCTCGCGGATCGCGAATGGCAGGCCGGCGTGTTTTGCATCTTTACCGATCTGACCAACGAGAGCGAAGCGCTGATGGCCGAAGCGGCCACGGTGAAGGAGGAATACCGCTTCCACAAAGGTCTGTTCTTCGGCCAGCCTGAGCCGCAGCCCGGTGAAGCTCCGGCGCCTGCGCCTGAGCCGCCCAAGCAGGACGCTGCTCCCGGCAACGGCACGGAAATGGCCGATAAGCCGCTCAATCCGTCGAAGACGGACATGAACGAGAATGTGCTCAAGGGACTGCGGCGTCCGCCGCAGTAGATCACGGGCGCCGACGGCGCGGCGTCCCTACCTTAAAAGGGAGCGCCTTGAGCAATTCCTGTGTAGCGCGGGGCGGAAGGATCGCTTAGCGTGCGCATCTCTATCCGCATGACCACTTTCAGTATCGAGCATACCGACCCGACCAACGCGCAGATTCTCGCCGTCAGTGAAGACAAGATTCAGGGCTTTGTCCGCGAGCCCTTTACCGAGATCGCCAAGGGGTGCGGGCTCCCGGTGGACACGGTCATGGATCGGATTCGCGGGATGCTGAAGGCGGGAACGATTCGCCGGGTGCGGCAGACGCTGGTGGCCAGCAACCTCGCGGAAGGCGCGCTGGTAGCGTGGCAGGTACCGGAGGAAAAGCTGAACGATGCGTTCGACTGGATGTTTAAGAACGACCCGTTCAGCGGCCACGTCGTCATCCGCAGCACGGACCAGCAAACCACGGGCAGCGCCTACCGCCTGTGGACCACGCTGAAAACGCCGCAGGGCACCAGCATGGAAGATCATGCCAAAGTGCTGATGCGCCATACCGGCTGCACGGCGTTCAAGCTCATGCCGGCGAAAGGCATTTTTGCACTCGGCGTGGGACACGTGCGGCGCAAGGTGATCGAGCCCGGTGACAAGGCCGCCAGTCCCGCGAAGATGATCCGGGTGGGCATCGTGGAATTGAGCGATTTGGAGTGGGACGTACTGCTCACGCTCAAACGCGAGCTGACGCCGGATGAAATCGAGCTCGGTCTGTGGGAGCGCCGAGCGGAGGAAGCCGGTGTGGACCTCGAAACCTTTTGCCGCACCGCGGAAGCGCTGAACCAACGCCAGGTCATTGGCCGCTTCAGCACTTTCCTCGAGCATGTGAAGCCGTCGCAGACCGGCCAGCGCGTGACGAAGTTCAACGCGCTCTTCCATTGGCGGGTGCCCGCCGGGCGCGAGATCGAGGCCGGCGGCGAAGTGGGCCGGCACGACATCCTCACCCACTGCTACTGGCGCGAGGGCGGCTCGGAATTCGCCAACGTCAACATCATGGCGGTGTGTCACGGCACCGAGAAAGACCGCGTTTTCGCGCACAAGGCAGCCATTGACGCGCATCTCGAATCCATCGGCCTTCCGGTTTCCTACACCAACGTGTTCTGGGGTGGCCGCAGCGAGATCAAGCCGAGCGAAATCTCGCCGAAGGTGCACCGCGAGTGGATGGCCCGCTACGCGTAAACTTGGGAGGGCTCGCGTGCGCTTCCGCGCTTGCCTTGTCCGGCACGGCGCCTAGCTTTCTCGCATGAAATCCCTGCTACTTGCCGCCATTACCGTTTTTTGCCTCTCTACGAATATGTTTGCTGATTCAGCCAAGGAAAAGGGCCAGGCCTATCTCGCCGAAAACGCGAAGAAGGAAGGCGTAAAAACCACCCCCAGCGGGCTCCAATACAAAGTCGTCAAAGAGGGCACGGGCAAGACGCCCACCACCTCGAGCACCGTCAAAGTGCACTATCGCGGCACGCTTATCGATGGCAAAGAATTCGACAGCAGCTACAAGCGCAATGAACCCATCGAGTTCGAGGTGACCGGCGTCATCAAGGGCTGGACGGAAGGCTTGCAGCTCATGAAGGAAGGCGCGAAGTACCTGTTCTACATCCCTTCCAACCTGGCCTACGGATCGAGCGGCGCGGGTGGCGTGATCGGGCCGGATGAGACGCTGATTTTTGAAGTGGAGCTCTTGCAGGTGAAGTAATTTCGCCGGTTCAAGATCGACCGCACCCTCTCTCCATTTCCGGGGTTTTACTCCGAAGCAAACTTTGCCGGTCCGGCGACGACCCGCCGGGCTGGCGAAGTCTGTAAAAATCCTGCTCGCGCTTATGAACATCCGACTCGCGACCGATGCTGATGTGCCGACATTGCGTGACCTGGCCAGGCGCATCTGGCATGCAAGTTACCCGGGGATTATCACGCAGCAGCAAATCGAATACATGCTGGCGTGGATGTACGCGGAGGCGATGATCCGCGAGGAGATGCGGAAGGGATATACGTGGGAGTTGATTGAGGTGGAGGGAGAGCCGATTGGTTTTCAGGCCTATCACCGGGAGAACGATGGGCGGTGCAAGCTGGACAAGCTTTACCTGCTGCCGGAGCACCAGGGACGTGGATTTGCGATCACGATGCTGACGCACATCCGGGCAGCCGCCCGGGAGATGGAGGCGAGGGAGGTGTGGCTCCAGGTGAACAAACAGAACAAACGGGCGATCGCGGCTTATCAGAAAGCGGGCTTCCATCTGGCCGGAGAGAACGTGTTCTCGATCGGGGACGGATTTGTGATGGATGACTACTTAATGGCGGTGGCGGTGTAGGACTTTTTGGCGTGCGGCGGGAGCCGAGCGGAGCGAGACAGCCTGCCCGCTCGCGCGGGCAGCCTGCAGGGCGGGCGCGGAGGCGCCCGGCAACCGGAGCGCCACACCGCTTTGGAAAAAGCCGAGAGCGCGAACGAATGGTGAGTTCGTGAGCGTCTTGCGGATGCGCTCTGGAGACGGCGCAAGAATTTTGCTCGTTCCTTAATCTGGCTATCGGGAAAGCGGCGTGGCGCTTCGGTTGCCAGGCGCTTCCGCGTCTGCCCTGCGGGTAGCTCCGCAGGCGGAGCTAGCTTTCTCGTTCCACTCGAATGCCGCCGCAGTCCAAAAGGCTTACAGCCACTTTTTCCATGCGCCCATCATGGCGCGCAGCTCTTCGACCTCGGTAGGCTGGAGATCGTTGAGCGGCGGACGCACGCGGCCGCCGCGCTGGCCGCTGAGCTCCATCTGCGATTTCATCACCGAGACCTCGTAGCCTTTGCGACGGGCGCGGAAGGCGTAGAGGGGCAGCACGAGGTCGCGCATGAGGCCGGCGAGTTCATTGTCGGCACCGTTGGTGCGGGCGGAAGCGAGGGCGTGCAGGCGCAGGGAGAGGCGCGGCGCGACGTTGGCGATGCTGCTCGTGTAGGTGCGCACGCCGAGCGAGTAGTAGCCAGGCACGAGGTCGTCCCCTGCCCCGCCGATCCAGTGGAGGCGCTCACCGACGCGGGCGATGATTTGCTGGTAGCGGCGGAGGTCGCCCTGGCCGTCCTTGTAAGCGACGAAATTCGGGATGCATTCCGCGAGGCGTGCCACGGCGGAGGGCGAGAAATTGGCGTGGTCGCGCGAGTAGATGAGCACGCCGCGCTTCGTCTGCGAGGCGATGAGGCGGTAGTAGGCGAGCATGCCTTCATCATTCGGGTCGCCGGGATAATACGGCGGGAACATGAGAATGCCGTCCACGCCCGCAGCCGTGCTGGCCTGCGCCATCTCCACGGCGATCTGCGGGCTGAAACCGACGCCCGCCATCACGGGACGACGGCCCGCGACTTCCTCGATGGTGGCTTTGACGATTTCGAGGTGCTCGGCGGGGGTGAGCGAGTGCAACTCCCCCGTGCCCGCGCCGGCGACGATGGCGCAGAGATCATGCTCCACGAGGCGCCGGATATTTTGCCGGTACCCTTTCAAATCGACGCGCAGTTTCGCATCGAAAGGCGTGACGGGAAAGGCGATCACCCCGCGGTGACGGTCGAGGTGCGAACGGAGTTGGGTGGGCGTAAAGGGCATGGAAGGCGCGCAGTGAGCATGAACCACGGCGGACGGGCAAGCGCGGAAGCAAGGGACGAGTTTAGGAGCCGGGTGATTCCAGCCACAGGGCTCCGCTGCGGAAATCAAAGGTCACTTTCCAGCGCTGCAACAGCTCGCTGCCGATGCGCGCCTGCCAGGCTTCGCTCTCGGCGGTATCCACGGTGATATTGCGCACGGGCGCTTCACCGAGGAAGGCCAGCGGCACGAGGAATTGCCGCCCCGCCGTCTCGCCGCCAAGGCCGATGGCGCGATAGCTGCCACCGGCTTGGGCGAAGGGATGCAGACCGAAGGTCTGCACCGTTTTGGTATTCAGGAAAATTTGGTCCTTGGCCCCGGTGTCCACCATGGCCTGGACGGTCTTTTTGCCAATGTGCAGCGGCACATAGATGAGCTGGCCGCTGACGGTCAGCGGGATGCGGCGGGCATTATGCGAGGGGACGAACGGCGTGTGACCGGAAAAAATGAGGCGGCGCCCGGGATAGTCGAACGTCACATGATCGAAAGCGAGAAAGACGGGGCAGCCGAGGAGATTGATCGCCATGGTGCGCACGGCGAGCGGGCCGAGGCGGACGACGGTCTTTTGCCGGCGGACGAGCGTGGTGAAATTGGGCAGCTCGATGCCGGCGACCTCGGCCTTGTCGAACCGGGCGAGCCATGCTTCCTCGTTGCCGCCAATGCCGGTGACGCTCACCTGGATACGGCTGGGCACATGCGCGCGCCCGCCCGCGGCCAGAACGGCATCGGCGTCGAGAATGCAAAGCTGCGCGCCGGTATCGGCGAGCATCTCCACGGTGCGCTTTCCGTTGAGGCGCACATTCACGCCCGGCAAATCGTGGTAGCTTTGCAGCATGGGCACGCTCACGGGCGCGACGGGCAGGGCTCCCTCGAAGACGGCGAAGCGCATGCTCTTGCCTCCATCGGTGGTCTGTCCGCCAAACTCAGCGTCGCTGAGCCGATTGCTGAGCAGGCGCCGCTCGGCGTTCGTGCCAATGGGCGACGACACATACGTGCAGCCTGCGGCGGCGAAGGCCAGCGCGGCGGAGAGGAGCAGGGCTTTTACCATCGAGGGAGAGTGCGGCGCCACTTGGGGTCGACGTGCTTGCGCATCTCGGCCTCGTCATCGCGTTTGCGATACGGGCACTTGGCGTAGCGTTCACGGCCACGGGCGAGTTGATCGTGATCGAGATCTACACCGAGGCCCGGTTTGTCCGGGATGCGCACGGTGCCATTTTCGAAAGCGATGCGCCCACCGACCACGACCTCGTCCTTGGCCTGGCTCCAAGGATAATGTGTATCGCAGGCGTAAGTGAGATGGGGCGTGGCCGCGGCGACGTGGGCCATGGCCATGAGCGAAACGCCGAGATGCGAGTTGCTGTGCATCGAGAGGCCCAGCCCCCAGACCTGGCAGAGTTTCGCGAGGTGCTGCACCTGGCGCATGCCGCCCCAATAATGGTGATCGCAAAGGACAACTTGCACCGCGTCTTCGCGAATGGCGGAGGGCAGATCGGCAAAGCAGGTCACGGCGACATTGCTGGCGAGCGGGACGCGGCAGCCTTTGGCCAGCAGCACACGCCGGACCTCAGCCATCCCGGGAATGCTCGCGGTAGGATCTTCGAGATAGCCGCCGGTTTCCTCGCCCAGTTCCACGCGCAGCTCGCGGCCCACGTAGATGCTGGTCTCCACGCTCCACGCGCAATTGGGATCCATGCGAACCGGCAGGCCGAAAGCGGCGCGCATCTGGCGCACGGTCTCAATTTCGATTTTTGGCTCCAGCACGCCGGCTTTGAATTTGATATCCCGGAAGCCGTATTTATCGATGAGCTGCTTGACCTGCGCCACGAGCCCCTCAGGACTGAGCGCCTCACCATATTCGTCCTCGCGGGTGTCATCCCCTTCCCCGCCGCCGCCGGCGTGTTTGTAAAAAGGATAGGCGCTGAATGGCACGGCATCGCGCACGCGGCCACCGATCAAATCGCATACCGGCTGGCCCGTCGCGCGGCCAATGAGATCCAGGCACGCCGTCTCGATCGCCGAATACGTGCGCGCGCTGGCATCGAGCGGGTTCTCCCCGGGGACGAGCATCGTCTGCGAGCGCGCATCGCCGGCGCCGGCGCCTTCGACGAGATCCACCAAGGCGCCCGTCAGCGAAAAAGGATTGGCCCCGATGAGCCGCGGGCGCAGGGCCTCCAGCGCTGCCGCCGGGGCTTCGCCGCCATAAGTTTCGGCAATGCCGGTAAAACCGCTATCGCTCTTCAATTCGACGATCGTGCGCAGCGCATACGGCTGATGGAGTCCGTAGCTGCTGCGGAGGGGCGGGTCGGCGATGGCGATCTTGTGGATGACGAGGTCGGTGATGCGCACTGAGAGAAAATGGATTGCGGTTACGCACTCGGAACAAGAAACACCGCGGGCAACAATGAAATAATCGGGGGAAGTGAGGATTTGGACGCGCGCTTTGCGCGCGAACGTCCAACGTCCAACGCTCAACCTCCAACGTCCAAGGCGCAGGCGACGGGTGGATGAGCAAGGAGAAGACACCGCCAGCGGCCAGTGCTTCAGGGAGAAATATTTAGTATCCAGTGTTCAGTATTCAGACCCAGCGCCCGGTGGATGCGCTGATTGAACACTGAATACTCTCGTGAACCTGAGGAGTGCGGCCCTTCTCCTTGCTCACCCGTCCGTCGCTTGCGCGCTGGACGTTGGATGTTGAGCGTTGGATGTTGGACGTTCGCGCGCAGCGCGACTACTTCCTCCCGCCAAACAGACTCCAGCCCCCGCGCTCCTCGGCTTTGTTCTGCTGAACCTTGAGCTGGCCGAGGAGGGATTGGAGGCCGAGGTAAATGCGGTGCCACTGGCCTTCGACGCTCGGGATGCTGTCGCTCATGTCGGCGAGATAGCGGAGGCTGGGAGCGGTGGCGAAGAGGGAGAGCACATCTTCCTTGCGCGGGCCGCCCTTGGCGTCGCTGGCGGCGATGGCTTCGGTGCCTTGCGTGATGAGGCTTTTGAGGTCGAGAAACTGCGCTTCGTCGTCGGGCGTAAACTTCTTGTCGCGGGCGAGATTGACGTAGTGATTGAAATGCTTCCAGCACTCGATGTGGGCTTCGAGATGCAGGATGAAGTCATCGAGGTTTTTGTAGCTCATGGGAGAGTTCGAAGATCGCTGAACGCGCATTTCGCGCGGAGTAAGGAAAATAAGGGCGCCCCCGCGCATTTCGCGGGCAACGATGGTCATGCCATTAAAGCGAATGTGCAAGTCGCTGAGCGGAAGATTCGCCTCGGCGGCATTCTTAAAGGCGTCGAGGACGGCGCGCGTGATCTCGGTGGTGAGGCGCGGCGGGATGAGGCTGGAGAGAGTGCTGGAGACCACGCCGCCGCCGCGGTGGACTGCAAAGCACCCGCTGGGCAGGCGCTCGGCAGTCACCGGCACGGGGGTTCGATTGAACTGCTTTAGTACGCCCATTTTGCTTCGATCTGCTTAAGAGTATCGCGAATCTGACCCAAGCCGAGGGCACGCGTGAAGCCAATTCCGAGAGCTTCGGCGTCACTCGACAACACGGAGAGGTGCCGCTGCATGCCGAGCGCCTCGATATCGAGCAATTCGCCTGCCTGCAGCTTGGAGCCGAGGGTTTTGAAAGTTTGCGTGGTGCGCGCGATCCACTCGCCCAACTGTCCCGGGTCATCGCAGCCACAATGCTCGAACTTTTTCCCATCCTCCATGTCCACCGCCATGGTGAACTGCACGCCGGTGAAACGCGAGAAGGACGACAGCAGCGATTCCGGGGTCATCTGCACATCGCCCTCCAGCATCTCCGCCTCGTCCATCGATTGCGCGGTTTCCATCAGCAGGCTCTCGTAGTTGAGATGAATGGTTCGCGGACGTGGGAGACCGTAGGGCAGAACCTCAAAATTGCCGGCCTTCCAGCTCAGCATCTCCACGATGCCCGCCTTGCCGCTCTTGTCCTCCACCGCGGAGTCGATGATCTCCCCCTTTTGAATCCAGATGCGGCCCTCGCCTGCTTCGCTGGTGATTTTCAAGACGCAGGTGTTTTGCGTGAGACACTCGAGTTGGATGATATCCAGCAGCGTCTTGCTCTGCACCCCGCGGAAGCCGCCCTGGCTTTCGCGCTCGAGGAGGCTCTCGATGCAGTCCACGAAGAAAATGATCTCACGTCCGGTCTTGGGCTTCTCAAGAAAGAGATCGACGCCGATGCGGTAGGCGCGACCGCGAAGGTCGTCCTCCGTGGCGCCGGTCATCACCACCGTGCGCAGGCTGGGGAAGCGGCGGCGGACGACGGCGAGCACCTGAAAGCCGTCCATCTGCGGCATGTTGAGATCGACCAGCAGAAGAGCGAATGGCTCGTTTTCGAGCATGGCGATGGCGTCATGGCCATTACTAGATGTGCGAATCTCCGGCTGGCTGGGGAGACGAGCGAGGATCTCTTGATAAATCTCGAGAAGATCTTGCTCGTCATCAAGAATGAGAATTTTTTGGCGAACTGCCATGTGGGCTGTTTACGCGAGGCAATTAAAATTGCAACGCGGCGGTGATCAAAATGTTAGCAAAGAGTGCGCCTGAAAGAGAAACGGAAAGAAAAATCATATCACTTCCAAACATGGCATCCGTGCTGCTTGTGACGGATTTGACAACCCCGCTGACGAATGTTCAAGCTCATCAAACGACTCTTTGGATCTAGCCCACGTCCAGCCCGCCCTGCGATGCCGTCCGCCGTTATGGCGGCGCCGAGCAGTAAGATCTCGCGGGTGGGCGATGCAGCGCCGGGCGTGGAGGTGGCCTCACTTTCCCTGCGCGCAATTCTCGATAAGTTCCCGCCGGACCTTAAAACCAGCATCAATAGCCTTCCCGACCCCGCGGTGAAGGTCGTGCTGCCGGTGAATGCCATCATGAAGCAGCTCCCATCGGGCTCGGTGAAGATGTCTCTCGGCAGTCTTCATCGCCAGGCGCCCACGGGAACCTTCCGCAAGACGAATGTGGAGGAGAAGCGGATGGTGGACGTGCCGCTGTCGGAAATTTTCAAGAGCATCAATCCCGGCCGCCTGCAGCGCCGCCACGACCAGCGGCACTACGTGGTGCCCGCAGAGATCACGGGTCTCTTTGGCGAAAACGGCACGAACCGCAGCGTGAGCAGTGTCAGCCCGGCCAAATCGGAAGTTCTGCCGCCGCCGGGCCAGCCGAGCCGCGGTGCATCCCTGCGCATGCCGGTGACGGAGCCGGAATCGCAAGCTGGAGCGCCCAATGGCCGCCCGAAGGCACCAGTGCCCGCCCAGCCCTCGCAGGCGCCAAAGCCCGCGGCGCCGGCGCCGACCATCAAACAACAGCCTTCCGTTCTCAAAATGGAGACGACGGCGGCTCCCGCCGAACCGCTGAGACTGGATGGCGAACTCAGTCTCGCGTTGGTGGAAATCGCGTCCAATTGGTCCGAGGCCATTCGCTCCGAGCTGTCCGTTCTCTCCGGGGAAACCAAAGTGGTGCTGCCCGTCGCCGAAGTGAGCTCGGGCCTCCAGCGCGGCAAAGTGCAATTTACCTGGGCGCAGATTCGGAGCTGGCTCAAGCCCGCGCCGTCGTCGCCGATTAATATCGCGGACGAAACGCCGATTCTGCTGCCTCTGAAGGTGGTGGCTCCGGCCTTCGTGGCCGCGACCGGCGCCAAGAAGCGCAGGTCTGGCAAGGAATCGATGAATCAGGAATTGCCTGACTTCTTCGGCCCCAGTGCCGGCCGCACGCCCACGGCGGAAGCGGCCCCGGCACCTACTGCCGCGGCTCCCGCGCCGGTCATGGAGCAGGCCCCGGCCGCTCCGCTGAAAATGCCGGCACCCCAACCGGTGGCCGTGCCCGCACCCGCACCTGCTCCCACTCCCGTGCCGAGGCTGGCTCCCCAGCCTTCGGGCACTCCGGTGGCGGAACCGCAAAATCTCGGCGAACTCTTTGGCCAGCCCGATCAGACGGATTGGAGCCCGAATGAGATGATTCGGCTCACGTGCAGCCTGCCTGGTGTGGTCGGCGCGGTGATTGCCCTGGAAGAGGGCCTCGTCGTGGCGCAGCGCCTGCCTATCGGCCTCGCTGCGGATACGTTCGCGGCCTTCATGCCGCAGATTTTCAGCCGGCTCGACAAGTACACCGGCGAAATGCAGCTCGGTGAAACGAGCGAAGTCAGCATCGAAACCACTGGCGGACCGTGCCGGTTCATCCGCAACGGCAAAGTATTCTTTGCCACCCTCGGCAAGGTGGGCGAAAGCCTCCCGACGGGCCTGAAGCTCGTCGCCGAAGAACTCGCCCGCCAAAACGCCTAAACTCCTCAGCCCACAAAACCCATGGCTATTATCAACCGAGCAACCAAGGAACTGCAGCTCAAGATCGTTTACTACGGTCCTGCCAAGAGCGGCAAAACCACCAACCTGGAGCAGGTCCACGCGAACGTGCAGGTGCCCGACCCGGCAGCGAAAGGCAAGATGACCAGTCTGGCCACAAGCAGCGACCGGACGCTCTTCTTCGATTTCTTCCCGCTGGAAGCGACGACCATCAAAGGCTTCAAGACGAAGTTCTCGCTGTTCACCGTTCCGGGCCAGGTCATCTACAACGCCACGCGCCAAATCGTGCTGCGCGGTGTGGACGGCATCGTGTTCGTCGCGGACTCGCAATACGACAAGATGGCGGAGAACATCGAGACGTTCCAGCACATGATGGATAATTTAAAGTCGCTGAATCTGAATCTCGATGACATTCCCTACGTGATTCAGTACAACAAGCGCGACACAGATGAAGCTGCGCCCGTCGAGTATCTCGAGTATGTTCTCAACAATCGTGAAATTCACGTACCTTGCTTCGAGGGCATCGCCAATCAATGCGAAGGGGTCTTCGAGACACTGAACATGATCACGAAGATGCTCATTCACAAGTATCTCAACAAGTAGCCCCAGTTGCCCCCACCACCCACTATGGCCTTTCCGCAACTCCACGAAGAAGACCTGACGCAATTCGATGCCGTTCTCACCGACTTGGTGAAGAAGACCGAGGCGATGCTCGCGATGATTGTCGAGAAAGCCGGCTACCTCATCCATCAGCACGGCAGCAGCGAATCCGTGGATACGGTGACGCTGGCGACGCTCGGTTCGAATGCCTTCAACGCCACCGCGTTCATGGCGCAGCTCGTCAACGAAAACAACTTTGCGAGCATGTATCAGCAGGGTGAGACCTACAGCACGCTGATCCTGAACATCGACGAGCACTGCTTGCTGGTCCTCGTGTTCGGCACCCAGCAAACGGTGGGCTCGATGAAGTACTATGCCGCTCCCGCGGTGAAGCAGATCGCCAACCAGATCCGGGTGGCGGCTGGCCGCGGCAACGCGCCCATCGACCTGTGCGACATGAATCCCGATGACGTGCAGGCGCTCTTCCGCCGCGCGTAACCGGAGTCTCCCCGGCACGAACCCAGCTTTGAATTTGGAGGCACGCTGGAGGGCCGGCGTGCCCTTTATCGCGACGTAATCGTTTCGGTTCCCCCTTCTTTTTCCCCCTGCTCTTCTTCAGCAGGCGCTCCTCCCCCTTCCGCATCAGGCGATGCGGTCATCCCCGGCTCCTCCAATTTCTATGGCGAGAGCTCAGGAATTCTACTGACGCGGAATGCGGAGTTTCCGTCCGGCACGGCGGCACCGGGCTCGCTGTGTCATTGCCGCATGACCGAGTTCCGAAAATTCATGGCGGGCCGACGCCGGCCATCCGCAACCCACTTTGGGTTGGTGTCACGGCTTCGCCGCGTCCCCGTGCGCCGTGAAGGGGCCCACCGTTCGTCTCTCTGCCGATGAGTATGAAAGCCACCAGTTTACGGCTCCTGGTCCTTGCTTGGATCGCCTTGGTGGGGGCAGGCATGCTCCTGCTGACGGCCTATAAGGGTACTCCCGGCAAGCTTCTTCCCTCGCCGGTCCGGTGGCCGGAGGAGAGCACGATTCCGCGAGATCCGGCGCAACCTACGCTCGTCGTTTTCGTGCATCCGCGTTGCCCTTGCAGTCGTGCCACCATTGGCGAATTGGACGAACTGATGACCTATGCCCAGGGAAAGGTGAAGGCCCACGTGGTCTTCATTCAGCCCGCCGGCACTCCCGATGAATGGGTGGAAACCGATCGGTGGTCCGCCGCGGCCCAGATTCCCGGCGTCGACGTTCGGCGCGATCGGGGCGGCGTGGAGTCGGCCCGATTTCACGCCCACACGTCCGGCGAGGCGCTCCTTTACAGCGCCTCCGGCGAGCTGCAGTACGAAGGCGGCATGACCATCGCCCGCGGCCACGCCGGCGACAACCCCGGTTGCCGCAGCATCCTCGCCCTGCTGAATGGCGAGGTCGCGCCGGTCATCAAGGCCCCGGTGTACGGGTGCTCGATGTTTGGCCCCAAGCAGGAAAAGGAGGAAACCACATGCAAAAAATGATGTTCCAAACTGCCCGGGGGAAGAGCGGGGCCGAGCGCGCGGAGGAATTGTTCCGCCACAACGAGCGGGTCATCCATCGCCGGACCGATCGACTCTTCCTCAAACTGATGGTAATCCAATGGCTGGCAGGCATGGCCGCTGCATTGTGGATTTCTCCGCGCACCTGGATCGGCGCCGAGAGCTTCATTCACTGGCATGTTTTAGCGGCGATTTTCCTCGGTGGAGCGATTGCCTCCGTGCCCGTGACTTTGGCCCTGATTGCGCCGGGCCGGCCCCTGACGCGGCATTGCATGGCAGTGGGCCAAATTCTTTTCTCCGCGCTGCTCATCCATCTCACGGGCGGACGCATCGAGACCCACTTTCACGTCTTCGGTTCGCTCGCCTTTTTGTCCTTCTATCGGGATTGGCGCGTGCTGGTCACAGCGACCATTGTCGTGGCCGCCGATCACGCTTTGCGCGGCATGTTTTGGCCACAGTCGGTCTTTGGTGTGCTCAGCGAAAGCCACTGGCGCTGGGTGGAACATGCCGGCTGGGTGCTCTTCGAGGATATCTTCCTCGTGATCTCCATCCGCCAAAGTATCGCGGAGATGCGCGAGGTCGCTCTGCGGCGCTCCAATCTGGAATTCAGCGAGCGCCGGCTGGAGCAAGCGCAGCGCGTGGCCCATGTCGGGAGCTGGGAATGGGACCTGGCCACCCATTCCATGGTGTGGTCGACCGAGCAATTTCGCCTGCTGGGTTTGCTGCCGGAAAAACATACGCCGAGTTGGGATCTGTTGCTTTCCTGCACGCATCCCGAAGACCTCTCCGGTCTCCTGGAGTGGAGCCAAAAGGTGCGTGAGGGGCAGGATTGCGGCCGCTTCAATTTCCGCGTGCAGCAGCCGGGCAGCCAGGTCCGCATTCTCGGTTGCCGGGCCGACGTGGTGCTCGACGAAACCGGTGCCGTGGTGCGCGTGGTGGGTATTTGCCAGGACATCACGGAACGGCAGCGCACTGAGGATTTGATTCGCGTCTCGGAGCTGAAGTTCCGCTCGGTGACGCAGTCGGTGGGCGAAGCCATCATTTCCGCCAATCGCCGTGGACAGATCATTTTGTGGAACCGCGCGGCTGAAGCGATCTTCGGTTACCGTGAGGACGAGGTGCTGGGCAAACCTTTGAACCTGATCACCCCCGAGCACCATCGCGCCGACTTTTTGCCCGAGCCGGAAGCAGGCGCAGACGCGGGACCTCTCGCGAGCAGTGAGCGGCAGGGGTTGCGCAAGGACGGCAGTGAATTTCCCATGGAGGTCACGCTGAACTGGTGGTCCACCAAGGAAGGACGTTTCCAGACGGTGGTCGTGCGCGATGTCACGCGCCGGAAGCGCGCCGCGGAAGCGCTGCAAAAAGCGAAGGAGGAATTGGAATTGCGCGTGGCCCAGCGCACCGCCGAGCTCACGGCGGCCAATCGGGACCTGCAAGCCGAGGTCTTGGAACGCCAGGAGGCAGAGGCCAAGCTCGAGGCGTTGCACAAGCAATTGCTCGAATCCTCCCGCCAAGCCGGCATGGCCGAGGTGGCCACCAGCGTGCTGCACAACGTGGGCAATGTGCTGAACAGCGTGAACATCTCGTGCTCCGTCATCGCCGGCACCGTTCGCAAATCGGGACTCGAGTACCTTTCCCGCACCGCGAGCACACTGCAAGAACAGGGCGAGCGCGCCGGAGAATATCTGGCCAGCCACCCGGTGGGGAAAAAGCTGCCCGCCTTTCTCGGCGCGCTGGCGCAGCAGTTGCAGACGGAGCAAACGTCGGTGCTCACCGAGTTGGAAACGCTCGGAAACAATATCGATCACATCAAGGAGATCGTGGCGATGCAGCAAAACTACGGGAAGGTTTCCGGCGTGACGGAGATCGTGCGGCCCGTCGATCTCGTGGAGGACAGCCTGCGCATGAATGCCGGCGCCCTCAAACGGCATGAAGTGACCACCGTCCGGGAATTTGGAAATGTCCCGGCCATCAAGGTGGAGAAGCACAAGGTGCTGCAGATTCTCGTGAACGTGATTCGAAACGCGAAATACGCGTGCGACGAATCGGGCCGCGCCGACAAGCAGATCACGGTGCGGGTGGAATCGGGCGATGGTGGCGTCCGCATTGTCATCGCCGATAACGGCGTGGGGATCCCTCAGGAAAACCTGACCCGCATTTTCGGCCTCGGCTTTACCACGCGCCAGCAGGGCCACGGCTATGGCCTGCACAGCGCCGTCCTCGCCGCCCAGGAACTGGGCGGGCACCTCTCCGCCCATAGCGATGGTCCCGGCCAGGGCGCCACCTTCACTCTTCAGCTCCCTCTCGAATCTCCAACGAGCACTAAATAATCTTATGTCCAACCGTCCCCAATCCCCGCTCTGCACTTCCCAGGCCATCCAATCCCCGGTGGCGCCGCATCATCGCCTGCTCATCGTCGACGACAATGTCGCCATTCACGATGACTTTCGAAAAATCCTTTGCCGCACCGCGGCGCAGGACGACTTTCACGCGCTCGCCGCGTCCGTCTTCGGCGAGACGGCGCCGGCCAGCCAGTCCAACCCCTTCGAACTGAGCTTCGCCTCGCAAGGCGCGGAGGCGCTCGAATTGGTCAAAGCGGCCATGCAGGAAGGGCGCCGCTACTCGCTGGTGTTTACCGACGTCCGCATGCCTCCCGGCTGGGACGGCCTGGAAACGACGCTGAAGCTCTGGGAAGTGGATCCCGATTTGCAGATCGTGATTTGCACCGCCTACTCCGATAAGTCGTGGGAGGAGGTGAAGGAAAAACTCGGGCACCCGGAATCCGTGCTGATTCTGAAAAAGCCTTTCGACACCATCGAAGTGCTGCAACTCGCGCACGCCCTCACGGAAAAATGGTCGCTGCTGCAAGCATCCCGCCGCAGCCTTGAAGATTTGGAGCATACCGTGGATTTGCGCACCCGGGAGTTGCAGATCGCTCATCAGCACTTGCAAGCCAGCGAACGCCGCTATCGCGCGCTCAATGCCTCGGCGCCGATTGGCATTTTTGAAACCGATGCCGCCGGCCAAACTGTTTACATCAATCCTCACCTGGAAAAGCTCACCGGCCTGACCATGGAACAAGCGCTCGGCACGGGCTGGCGCAATGCAATCCATCCTGATGATCAAGAACGGGTGATGCAGGAATGGGTCAGCGCCGTCAGCCAAATGCGCGAATTTCATTGCGAACATCGCTATCTCCGGGCGGGGCACGAGGTGCGATGGATCTCCACTCACAGCCGCGTGATTCTTTCCGACTCCGGAATCGTCAGCGGGCACGTCGGAACAGTCGAGGACATCACGGAGCAAAAAAATGCCGAGGCGGCCCTCGCCGGGGCGCGTGACGCGGCGGTGGAATCGGCCCAATTGAAATCGCGCTTTCTGGCCAATATGAGCCATGAGATCCGCACGCCGATGAACGGGATCATCGGCATGACCGATCTCGTGCTGGAGACCGATCTGACGCGGGAGCAACGCGAATACCTGGAGATGACGAAGACCTCCGCGCAATCCCTGCTCGCGCTCATCAACGACATCCTCGACTTCTCCAAAATCGAAGCCGGCAAGCTGGAATTGGAAGCGATTCCCTTCGGACTGCGGGATTGCATCGGAGGGATGGTGAAACCTCTGGCCATGCGCGCGGAGCAAAAAGGATTGGAACTCAGCGCCGACATCGGTGTGGACGTTCCCGATCAAGTGGTGGGCGATCCCACGCGGCTGCGGCAGATCCTCATCAACCTCATCGACAATGCGATCAAGTTCACCGCACGCGGCGAGGTGACGTTGCGGGTGCATTTCGGAGCGGACGAGCCGTCCTGCCTGCACTTCTCGGTGCAAGACACCGGCATCGGCATTCCGCCGGCGAAGCACGCCGTCATTTTCGACTCCTTTGCCCAGGCCGATGGCAGCACGACGCGGACGCATGGCGGCACCGGCCTCGGTCTCGCGATTGCCGCGGAATTGGTGAGAAAGATGGGCGGCCGCATTTGGGTGGAGAGCAAATTGGGTGAAGGCACGACCTTCCATTTCACATCGCCTCTGCCCATCCAGGGAGATTACCCCGCCGAGGAAGAGGCCCGCGAACTCGCCGGGCTTCGCGCCATGGTCGTGGACAACAATCCCACCAACCGGGGCATTGTCGGCGGCATGCTGGCCCATTGGCAAATGCGGGCGACGCTCGTAGGCACCGCGGCTGCGGCTCTCGACGAGCTCTCCCGCGCCGTGCGCAACGGGCAACCCTTTGCCTTGATCATCATTGATGCGGCGATGCCGGATCTCGATGGCTTTGCGCTAGCCACGAAAATTCACGCGCAGCCGGAGCTCTGTGCTGCGCGCGTGATGATGCTGCCACCCGCCTTGCCGGCGGGAACAGTCGCCCGCTGCGCGATGCTCGGCGTGACGAGTGTGATCACCAAGCCCGTCGTCCAGGCCGAGTTGCTGGCCGCCGTCCTCCAGTCGCGTCGCAAACCCCACGCCACCCACGCGGCGGCCTTGCCGGCCTCGCCCGATTCTGCAGCGGCGCGTGGATTGCGTATTCTGCTGGCCGAAGACAATTCCATCAATCGCGCTTTGGCCGCCGGCATCTTCGAAAAGCGCGGCCACCATCTCGTGCAAACCGTCAATGGGCGCGATGCCGTGGAAGCGGCGCGCGATCCGAGCATCGATGTGATCTTCATGGACGTGCAGATGCCGGAGATGGACGGCTTGGAAGCAACCCGCCAAATCCGGGACGAGCAGCGCATTTCCGGACGCCACGTGCCAATCGTGGCGATGACGGCCCACGCCATGGCCGGAGATCGTGAGCGGTGCCTGGCCGCCGGCATGGATGAATATCTGTCCAAGCCGTTGCAGAAAGACTCCATCCTGAAGCTGCTGGAGCGGTTCGCCACGCCGGCGCCCAGTTCTTCGCAAAAGAGCGCTGCGATGATTCCATCATCGCCCCGGCCAGCGCCTTTCGATGGCCAGGCCCTCTTCGAGCGTTTCGACGGCAATCAAGAAACCCTCCGCGAGGTGACCGTGCTTTTTGCCCGCGAAACGCCGCAATTGCTCAGACAGATCCAAACCGGCATCACGCGGCGCGATCCGGAGATGATCGCCCGGGCAGCGCACACGCTGCTGAGCACCTTTGGTGCGGTTGGCGCAACTCATGCCCATGAGCTGGCCCGCCAGATCGATCACGGAGCGGGCCTGCAAAACTACGCCACCCTGGCCGCTTGGCACGAAGCGCTCGTTCGCGAATCCTGGGAAATTCAAACCGCCCTTGATGAATTGTGGCCGGATGACAGCGCCGCTCCCAGCGCTCATCTGACGCTGTTGCGAGCGTAGTGTCTGGCAAGGTGCAAAGCCTCGCGCCACTCACTTCGCAGCCTCATCGATCGCTTTGCTGAACGTTTCGAGGTCGGAATAGTTGTTCTTCCACGTGGTGTACATCACTCCGATGACTCCCGGCACGCCCTTCGCCGCAGCCAGCCAGTCTTTTACCTTGGCCGGATTGCTGTCGTAGTAGCCGGCGATGACCTGCTGGTTCCCGCGGTCCGAGAAAAACTTGAGGCTCTCGGCGCGCTTTTCAAAATACCATGGGAGAACGATCACGTCCTTGTCCAAGCCGTCCCAGGAATTCAGGAGCGAGCCTTTGACGAGGTAGTAGTTCTTTTCCTTGGCGTTGTGGTTGGGGTCGAACATGTCGTTCCACACGTAGACTTTCCCGCCCGGATTCACCTCGCGCAAGATCGCGGCGCATTGCTTGACGTTCTCCGCGAGGATTTGCCCCGGCGTGAGATGCCGGGCCTCGCAGGCTCCGCAGTGATTCAGGATGCGGATTTCGTCATGGCTCATCATGTAGCCTTTCGCACCCCAGAGCTTATGCATCCGCTGCGCCTGGTCGCGCAGAAGCTCCATGGTCTTTGGCTCGCTGGGGCAGATCATGGCCTGCCCGTCGTACACGGTGGTGGCGTGATAGTAGCTCGCGAGCAGCTTGGTGCCGTCCGGCAATTTGGTCTTCAAGACCGGCGGCCGGTGATACACGTCGAACTCGCCGGGCCACGGATGCATGCCCATTTCGGTGTCGTGCAGCGGCTCAAAGTCCTTTCCTTCCACGAGTGCCTTGCCGTCCGCCACGGTGATGGCGAGCGGGCAGCCGGGACGCCGCGGCATATTCAGAAAGGCGACCTCTTCGAGCTTCGCGTCCTTCCACTGCAACGTCCCCTGTCCCCCGCCCCACGCACCCATCATGAGATTCGCCTCGGTGTTGTCCTGCGAATTGAAAACGATGTGCTGCTGCGTCCAATCCATCGTCTTCTTTGTCTTCAAATTATCCCAGGTGAGCGAGGCTTTGCCCGGCGGCAGAATCATCACCTCCGGCCGGCCGGTGAAATTCTCCGTCTTCACCCAAATGCTGAGATGGTACTGCCGATGGGGCGCCAGGGTGAGCTTGCGCGTGAACCGCGCGTTGCCCTTGGCATCTTGAATGGTCGCAGTGCCATTGGCGATGGCGACGGTATCATCCTTGAAACCCCACTTTTTCGGATCGGTAAAATCACCGCCGGGTAGCGTGGGTGCCGATGGGTCGTCCACCACGGCCGTACCGCCTTTCACCACCATGGGCAGATTCCTCACGGGCAGGGCTTCGACGAGGTTCACGTCGTTGCCGAGAAGGTCATTGGAATACCCGATCGAAAAAAGCGCAGGGACGATTTCGATATGATGCTGCGCTGCCGACGCCTTCACCTTCTCGACGTTTTTGAAATAGCGCGGATCCAAGCTCCCGAGCTTGGCGAACTTGGAGTCCGCCAGCAGAACGTGGGTGTATCCCGCCGCCTCGCTCTTGGCGAAAAGCTGCTCAAGCTCGCTGACATTTTTGTCCACGAGGATGTTCGTCGATTTGTAGAACCATTTCTCGATCTTGTCGGCGGCCACCGACGACGCGCAAAGTGTGAGGAGGAGCAGGAAGGAGCGGAGCATGGCGGGATGTTTTGCGACTCGTTCCGCGAACGGCAAGTGTTGAGCCGTGCGAAAGTTTTTCCGATCGGCAGAAATCTTCTAATGGCCGGCGAATATGCCGCGGCTTTTGCCTTGGGAATTACTCTCCTTCGTTGGTCCCCGAGAGCTCGGCTTCCGCTTGCTCCCGGGCCAGCCGGACGAGTTCCGGATCGCCTTTCACCGCGGCATAGAACGTCGGCCACCGCGGCTGCCAGCCGAGTGCGCGCAGCTTCGCGTTGCTTACGCGTTTGCTGGTCCAGCCACGTTTGCGGTTCGGATCGATGGGGCCACGCGGCGGCAAATCACGCGCGAACATTTCCGCGAGCCAGGTGTACAGCTCCGCCTGCGGGATGGGCGCGTCATCGCACACGTTGTAGATGCCGGATTCTCCGCGCTCCACCATCACGCGCAGGGCTGATGCGATATCGTCGCGGTGTACCTGGTTGATCACCCGCTGGCCATCCCCCTCGATCACCGCTTCTTCACTCAAAAACTTGCGCAGCAGCACGGAGCGGCCGGGGCCGTAAATGCCGGCGAGCCGCGCCACCATGCCGCCTCGCGCGAGGACGTAGTCTTCAGTCTCGCGGAGGATGCGTCCGGTATCGCGCGTGGGCTCCGCCGGGCTGCGCTCGGTTACTTCGCTGCCATCCGTCTGGGCGTAAACGCTGGTGCTGCTCGTGAAGATGAAGCGTTTCGGGGCGAGCGTTTCGAACAGGTGGCGTGACCCTTCCCCGTAGACCGCGCGATAAGCGTCGGCGCCGCCGCGCCCGGAACTCGCGCAATGGATCACCACGTCCGGACCAGGCACGCGCAATGCCGCCACGGATTCGCGCTGGGTAATGTCGCACGCCGCGCACGGAAATTCCGCGGACAACCGCGTGGCCGATTCGGCAGAGTGCGTGAGCCCCAGGACCTCCCAACCGGACGCGAGAAATTCCCGCGCCACGGCGAGCCCTGCGAATCCCACACCGGCAATCACCGCGCGCATCACGTCGGAAATTCCACGCGTTTTTCCAGCATGCGATCGCCATCAAAAACGAACCAGCCTTCGAATCGTTGTCCGGCCAGCACCTGCGGCAGCCAGTGCCGATCGTCCTCCCACATTTCGTGATAGGGCACCTCGTGCACCGCAAACCACAGTGGGATGGCTTCCGGCGTTTCGCATAATTCGCCTTCGAAATCGCCGGCGACAAACACGACGCAATGCAGGCTGTAGCCGTCAACGAATTGAAACCGCAATACCCCGCGCTCCTCCACTTGCAATGGGGTGACACCGATCTCCTCGCGCACTTCGCGAATCGCCGCCTCCAGCGCCGTCTCGCCAGGCTCCAGCTTGCCCCCGGGGCCATTGATCTTGCCCGCGCCGAGCCCGCGCTTTTTGCGAATGAGCAAGACCCGCCCCTCCTTCGCGATGAAACAAAGGTTGGCATATTCACGCGGCTGCCATTGCGACCAGTCCATGGGCGCAGTGAAAAGAGACTAATGACAAGTGACGAGGGGAAATTCACTCTGCACACTCATGAGCGCCACCACCGCCTTTCGCATCTCTGCCATCACCGGCATGCTCGCCGTCATCCTTGGCGCCTTTGGCGCGCATGGGCTGGAGCAGCTTTTCAAAAGCCTGCCGCCCGACCAGGCTGCGAAACAACTCGACTGGTGGAAAACCGCTGTCGCCTATCATCTGCCGCATGCCGTCGTATTGCTCCTCCTCGCCCAGGCCTCCACGCTCCGCGTGTGGTCCTGGCGCCTGATCCTCGGCGGCATCATCATTTTCAGCGGCACGCTTTACGCGATGGGCGCCGGTGGGCCGCACTGGCTCGGTGCGATCACGCCCATCGGCGGCACACTGCTCATCGCCGGATGGCTGACGATGGCCTTCGAAAAACCCGCCAGCGCGTAGGTGCGCTCACGGCGTTAGCTACCGCCTAGATATTTCACCACCCCCGCCAGCGCGCGTGCCCGGTGACTCAGCTGGTTTTTCACCTCGGCCGGCAATTCCCCAAACGTGCCTTCATGCCCCTCGGGGATAAACATCGAGTCATAGCCAAATCCCCCTACCCCGCGCTCCTCGGCGATTGCGCGGCCCTCCACACGGCCATCAAATTCTGCGACCGTGTGTCCGCCCTCTGCCAGCGCCATGGCGCAACGAAAACGTGCCGTCCACGGCTGCGGGGCGCCGCAGGCCAGTAGCTCACGCTTCAGCCGGGCACGATTGCCGGCATTGTCGCCGTGCGTGCCAGCATAGAGCGCGCTCTGCACGCCCGGGTCACCACCGAGCACATCCACTTCGAGGCCCGAGTCATCGCTGAGCACCAGGCCTGGAAAGATCCGCGAGGCCTCCTCCGCTTTGATGCGCGCGTTTTCCGCAAACGTCACCCCCGTCTCCTCCGGCGCCGGGATCTCCGGATAGGCCGTCAGATCCACCACCTCCCAAGCGGCACCCAGCATGGCGCGAATTTCCTCGGTCTTGTGGGCATTTTTGGTGGCAATGAGCAATCGGCGCATCGGCAAAGTAGTCCGCACGCTCCGCGTGAGGCGCAACGCAAAATGCGCAGAGGGGATTTGAAATCACCAGAGACCAGGAACTTCCACACATCCTCACGCGGAGCGTGAGGACTACTTTGCGCGTTCCCTCTCAGGAAATCTCTGCCCAAAGAACGGATACTTTCCGATTGGCCCTATGAACTTCCCCTTGCCCCCACCGCCTCCGCCGATCATAAAGCGCGCCCCTTTTTTTGACAAAAAGCATACACATGGATCTCTGCATTATCGGCTCTGGGTACGTCGGTCTCGTGACCGGCGCGTGTTTCGCGGAAGTGGGCCAC